>Ga0194128_10000060_pt1 | contig 172277 bp, 171 predicted proteins | sample TA2KigCa65mmetaG_FD_148650 | JGI IMG/M metagenome (GOLD analysis project Ga0194128, IMG submission 148650) | Freshwater microbial communities from Lake Tanganyika, Tanzania - TA2015037 Kigoma Deep Cast 65m | ecosystem: Environmental > Aquatic > Freshwater > Lake | place: Tanzania: Lake...
GGCGCCCTTGCCCGGTCCCGAGCTGCCGTTGCCGTTCCCGCCGCCGTTGCCGTTCCCGCCGCCGTTGCCGTTCCCGCCGCCTTTGCCGGGGTTGCCACCCGGCTGCTGGCCGACCGCATTGCGGTCACCCTGACCTGCGCCGTTGCCCGGCCCGGAATCCTCACCCGGACCACCCGCGCCCCGACCGGCGCCCTTGCCCGGTCCCGAGCCCTCTCCTCGTCCGCTGCCCCGTGGCTCGTCCGTGGCGCCGTCACTCGAGGAGTCGCCATCGGTGGTGTCGTCACCGGCGGGTTCGTCGTCATCCGACTCGCGGTTTGAGTCGTAAGAACGTTCCGAGCGCGACACGTTCGACGTGGAGACCGAGTCCGGGGCGCTCACTGGCACTTCGGTCCCGGTGAACGACACGACGCTGGCCGTCGCAACCATCGGTGTCGCAACCATCGGTGTCGCAACGCCCGCGACCGAAACGGCGAGCGCACCCAACGCTGACCCTGCGCCGGCCTCGACGCCCGCAGCTGTGGTCACGACCTGTGCACCAGCGCGCGCAGTCACCCCGATGAACGGGATCTGCGCGACACACGATACCGCACCGAGCTTCCACCGCAAGCGTCCGATCGAGATGCCGACCATCGCCCGCACGACGTGCGGATCGAAGTGCGCGCCGGCGCAGCGAGCCAGCTCGGCGCACGCCTCTTCGGCTGACTTCGGTCGGTTGTACGAACGAACTGCGGTCATCGTCTCGAACGAGTCCGCGACCGCGACGATGCGGCCAGCCATCGAGATCTCATCGCCTTCGAGACCGTCGGGGTAGCCGGAGCCGTCGTACTTCTCGTGGTGCTGATCGACGGCGTGGACCCAGTCCCCAAGCCAGCTGCGAAGCGGCTCGGCGAAGTCAAGACCGGCAGCAGGGTGCCCGCGCACGATGCTCCACTCCCGCGAGTCGAGCTTCCCTGGCTTGTTGAGGACCTTGGCCGGCACCGTCAGCTTGCCGATGTCGTGGAGGAACGCGGCCCAGCGAAGCCGCTCGCCGTCGGCGTCGGAGAGCTTGAGCTCCTGACCGATCAGGTCGCTGAACGCGCGCACGCGCTCGGAGTGCCCGCGGGTGCGGCGGTCGTGCGAGTTGAGCGACGCTGCCAGCGTCACGATCGTCTCGGCGTCGGTCATCGACCCGTTGCGCAACGATTCCGTGGCGGCGGCGAGGCGCTTGGGATTCGACGCTCGCAGCGCGATGGTCAGACGTGACGGCGAGCGATCAGGGAACGTCAGCGAAAGCCGCAGGAGCAGCCCGAGCGGCAGCAGACGACGAGCGAAGCGATCGACCGCGATCAAGGTCGCCACGGAGGCGACGAAGACCGCCACGAAGCGCACGACGCTCGAGAACGTGCCATCGGCGTCCGGCAGTGCTCCGTTGACGAGCATGCCGGCGGCGATCGAGGCCGCGAGCGGCCCGAGACCTCCTAGGAGCCGAACGAACCAGCTCGACACGAGGCGCCGACGCCAACGATCACCGCCCAGCGGCTGCTCCTGCCCTTGGTGTCCCATCGCGCCAGTCTCCCATGACTTCCCAGAGTGGTCGCGGGGCCTCATCGACCGGGGCGGGTCGAACCTTGAGCACTTCCTCGAGCTCTCACGGCGAAGGCCGCGCTCACCAGGACCAGGACCGCCCCCAGGACGCTGGCGGCGGTGCCCGTGGACCATTCGCCCGCCACGTATCCGAACATGAGGAACGTCGCGATCGCCGCGAGCTCGACGATGAAGCCCTGCACCGACGTCACGGTGGCTCGGGCGCGCGAGGTGATCATCGCCTGGAGGCGTACGTCGAAGATCACGGACCGGAAAGCGTACACACCTTGATACGCGAGCAACCCGATCGGCACACCGGCGTCGGGAACGAACCCCAGGGTCGCGAGCGCCGCGCCCATCACGGCGGTCGGCACGGCGAGCCGCAGCCATGAGACACGTCTCGTCCGACGTGCCATCAGCGTGCCCGCGACGCCGGCCAGGAAGAGCCCGGCGTGCCACAGACTGATGCCCGAGCGCGAGCTCCCGGCGTCGCGGAGGATCAGGCCGTAGAACTCCTCGACCGCGATGGCTTGACGTGTCCGTCGACCGAGATGATCGCTGCCTTCGCCAACATCACAGCCTCCGCATCAGGGGCACGGTCCGCAACGGTACTGGCTAGCCGGACCAGGGCCGTTCGTTCCAGGGCCGGTCGATCGGGTCGTTGCGGCCGCGCGTGGAGCGCAGGGTGAGCGGCGGTCGCTTCCAGATGACGTGCTGGCCGTCACCCGGCACCTCGCCCCGCGGGAAGTGTGCGACGTCCTGAAAGAACGTGTCTTTGCTGGCGAGCACGATGTCGCCGAGCAGCGGTACTGCGATCGGTCATGGGCCCATCTTCGTCGCTGTGCCTGCGCCCCGCGCCATCCCGAGCCGGCGATCCGCGATCCCGACTGGCAGGTCAGCGCGGCAACTCCATCCAGTTCGGGTTCCGTTTGAACCCGGCGCTGTCGTAGAGGGGGTACCAGCCCTTTGAGATGTACTCAGCCGTTCATCTGCAGCGGCCTTCGCGGCGCGCGGACTTCACGCTCCGGTGCCGATCGCTCTCTCGACAGGGACGCTCTGACCTGCTGGTTTGGTGGGCGGTAGAGGATTTGAACCTCTGACCCCTTCCGCGTCAAGGAAGTGCTCTCCCCCTGAGCTAACCGCCCTTTGGGAGCAACGACGTTACCAGTCGGCCTCCGCCGCCTTGCCCTCGATGTTCAGCTGCGCCGCCATCGACGCCGCATCTGCTGGGTGCGCCTTCCCGCGCGTTTGCGCTTCTCGATCAGGACGCGCCGCCGAAGCTCGATGTCGCGACGCACATCGACGACGTCGGCCCACATCGCAGGTTGCAGCGCGGCGAACGCGCAGCACACCGTCAACCAGATCGCGGCCGCCCAGTCGCTCATCAACCCACCCACTGCGGGAGCGAGCCCGGCCACAACCGAAGCAACCGCCCAGAGCATCCAGAACTGCCGTGAGTGCTCGGCTGCGTCGCGCCACACCGGGCGCGGCTGAGAGAGCACGACGAACATGACGAAGCCGACCGCGGCCACGTCGAGCACGGCGATCATCACGAGCCCCATCGGCTAGTCCGTCGTCACCGCGCGTAGTACGTCAAGCCGTGATGCTCGCCACGCGGGCGCGAGCGCGGCCACGACGCCCGCGAGCATCGACAGGACGATGAACGCCCCGAGATCGCCACTCGGAACCCGGAGCTGCGTGATGCCCTGCGTCTTCAACGCGGCAGTGAACGCCCACCCCCACAGCACACCGATCCCGGCGCCGGCCAGCCCGCCGATGAACGCGATCAGCACCGACTCCCCCCGCACCATCCGCCGGATCTGTCGGCGCGACATCCCCACGGCTCGCAGCAGCCCGATCTCGTGCGTGCGCTCGTAGACGGAGAGGGCCAGCGTGTTCACGATCCCCACCACAGCAATGATCTGAGCCAAGAGGAGCAAGGCGGCAACGACGCCAAGGACCAAGTCGACTTGCTGCTGTTGGTCGACGCGGTACTCCTGGCGCGACAGCACGTCGATGTTGGGGAAGTCGTTCCCGAGCGCGCGCTCGATGGCGAGTCGTGCGACACCGCGGTTACCAGCGGCTTCGGCGTAGATCAGAGCGTCCTGCTCGTCGGTGCCGAAACCCTCGACGTATGCGCGCTTCGCCACGACGAAGTCGATGTTGAACAGGCCGATGAAGTCCGCCTGTTCGTAGATGCCAGCGACGCGCAAGGGCTGGAAGCCCAGTGGGAACTGGAGGATGAGCTCGTCCCCGACGCCGACGCCGTATCGACGGGCCGCCTCGGCGTGCACGAGCACTCCGTCGATGGCCATGTCCTTGATGCGTCCTTCGCTGAGGTCGAGATCGACGACGGTGCCGAACTGGCTCGCCCGCGTCCCCATCACCGTCTCTTCTTCGAGGCTGACGCGCACGTTGCCGAAGCGCATCGGCGCGACGGCGTCCAACTCGGGAAGCGACTCGAGACGATCAGCGACCTGCGGCGAGAAGCTCGCGAACTGCTGGGCCTTGATCACGAAGTCGGCGCGGATGCCGGCGTCGATCGCGGCACGCACCGAAGCCTTGGCCGAGGCACCAAACACCGAGGCCAGGCCCACGAGCGTCAGCCCGACCACGAGGGCCGACGCGGTCCCCGCCGTGCGGCGGGGGTTCCGCATCGCGTTTCCCCGCGCGAGCGCGCCGGTCACGTCCATGAGTCGTAACGGCCAGCCGAAGAACGCCGCGAGCGGACGCGCAAAGGCGGCCAGCAGGACCACGGCACCGAAGAACACGAGGATCGCTCCGAGGGCGACGATCCAGATCTCGTTGACGACGTTGAGCGCGTTCTCGGTCCGGTCGAGACCGATGATCAACGCCGGCACGCCCGCGGCGACGAGTAGCGCGCCGACGATGACCCGCCAACGCAACGACCGGCTTCGACCGGGGAGCACGTCACTGATCGCAGCGATCGGCGGCACACGCGCGGCCCGGATCGCCGGCAAGAGCGATGCAGCCACGGTCACACCGACACCAACCGCGAGCGAGACGAGCAGCGTGCGCTGCGCGAGCACCAGGCCGCCGTCGGGGATGTCGCGACCCAGCGCGTTGACGACCGCGAGCAGACCGGCTGCAAGCCCGAACCCGAGCGCGATTCCGAGCGCGCTTGCCACCACGCCGACCGCGAACGCCTCGATGATCACCGAGACGACGACTTGGCGGCCGCTGGCACCCATGGCGCGCAGCAGGCCGAGCTCCCGCGTCCGCTGCGCGACGAGGATCGTGAAGGTGTTGAAGATGATGAACGCGCCCACCACGAGACCGATCGCGGCGAACCCGAGCAGCAGCTGGGTGAGCAGCGCGAGGAAGTCGAGGACCTGGTCGCCCCGGTCGAGCGCGAACACCTCACCGGTCTTGATGTCGTACGTAGGGCCGATCGCGATGCCGATCTCGGCCCGCAACGCTCGGAGGTCGGTGCCGGGGCTGGCAGTGACCGCGACCCAGTCGGCAAGTCCCGGCGCGTCGAACACCTCCTCAGCCGTCTCGGTGTCGAACGCGGCGAAGGAGATCGCGCCGATCTCCTGTTGGGTCCCGAGCGTGAACAGTCCGACGATCCGGAACTTCTCCGCGGGGCCTTCGAGCAGCACGCGCACCCGGTCGCCGATGTGAAAGCCGTGCTCCCGGGCCGTGCTGGCATCCATCGCGACCTCGTGCCGCCCGTTCGGCGGCCGGCCGCGCCGATCGCCGTCGGGCACGAGCTGAAGCGGGCCTTGCCTGCCCTCTTGCGACCACGAGATGCCGTTGGTCGGGGCGCCGCCGGTCTGGATGTTGTCGCCGTTGCGATCGACGAACTGCGCGTAGTCGAGCAAGACCGGGTTGGCGGTCTCGACACCCGGGACCGTGCGGATCGTGTCGACGACACTGGTGTCGAAGCGCTCCCGTCCGCTGTCGCCACCGAAGGGCGCTTGCTGGCGCACGACGAAGTCGATGCCCGACCCGAACTGGCGGAAGAGCCCTTCGAACGAGCGGTCGAGCGTGTCGGTGAGCACGTAGGTGCCGCTGACGAAGCTGACGCCGAGCAGCACCGCGAGCGCGGTCAGGAGCAGGCGCACCTTGCGGGCGAGGATGCCCTTGACGGTCGCCTTCCACATGGGACGATCATGGTCGCCCAGGCTCGGCCGACCGGGGCACACTCTCCGGGCGGCGACGGGAGGGCTCACATGGGACTGCTCGACGGGCGGAGCGCGGTCATCACCGGTGGCGGCTCGGGCATCGGCGCGGCCACGGCACGGCGCATGGCCGCTGAGGGCGCGGCGGTCACGGTGCTCGACATCGACGGCGCCGCGGCTGACACCGTCGCCCGCGAGGTCAACGGCCGCGCCTATGAGGTGGATGTGACCGACTACGGCGCGCTCGAGGTCGCCATCAAGGACGCGCACGAGCAGATGGGCGGCCTCACGACGCTGTTCAACAACGCGGGCAACTCCAACATGGCCAAGATCCACCAGTGGGACCTCGCGGAGTGGGATCGGGTTGTGCGCCTCAACCTCACAGGCGTGTTCCACGGGTTCCGGGCGGCCGTGCCGCTGATGCTCGACGGCGGAGGCGGCAGCATCGTGAGCACGTCGTCGATCAGCGGCACGCGGCCAGCTGCGGGTGAAGCGCCCTACGCCGCCGCCAAGGCTGCGGTTGCCGCGCTCACTGCGACCGCCGCGCTCGAGTACGCGCCCGCCATCCGGGTGAACGCCATCGCTCCCGGCATGATCCACACCGGGCTGACCGACATCCTCCTTACTGGGTTCGAGTGGACCGTCCCGTTCATGGAGGAGAAGACGCCACTGGCGCGCATCGGCGTGCCGGAGGACATCGCTGACGTCGTGGTGTTCCTCGCGTCCGACCTGGCGCGCTTCGTCACAGGCCAGAACCTCGTCGTCGATGGCGGAATGACGCTGCACGGCTCCGGCGTCGACGGCCTCTACGACCGGTTCCAGGCGCTCACGCCACCTCGCAAGGACTGACAGTCCCCCGTTCAAGCACGTTCGGCGCGCACCGCGAGATCACTCTGAGTAGCGGTTGCCGTCAGTCCCGACGGTCGCACCACGTACGCCACACAGAACTTCGGCGGCTAGGGGCTTCAGGCGACGAGTCGGGCGCGCGCGGCGCCCGGCCGTCGCCCGCCGTCACTCCGAGCTCGACCCCAAGCGTCCGACGATCCGCGCCGCCGCGGCGTCGGGAGACTCCTGGTCTGCCGCGATCACGAGGTCGGGGTGCTCGGGTGGCTCGTACGGGTCGTCAATCCCGGTGAACCCCTTCAATTCGCCGGCGCGCGCCTTCGCGTAGAGCCCCTTCGGGTCGCGGTCCTCGCAGACCTCGAGCGGTGCGTCCACGAACACCTCGAGGAACACCAGGCCTGCTTCCTCGTGCATCCGGCGGGCCTGATCGCGCCCGGCACGAAACGGGCTGATCAACGGCACGACCGTCACCACGCCGGCGTCGGCGAGGAGGCGGGCGACGTGCGCGACCCGGCGCACGTTCTCGGCGCGGTCCTCGGCGGAGAAGCCGAGGTCGCCGTTCAGCCCGTGGCGGAGGTTGTCGCCGTCGAGGGTGTAGGTGATGCGACCGGCCGCGACGAGCGCGCGTGTGAGCGCGCCGGCGATGGTCGACTTCCCGGAGCCGGAGAGGCCGGTGAGCCATACCGTGGCACCCGAGAGCCCGGCGGCTTTCCAGCGCTCAGCGCGGGGAACGCCTTCTTCGTGCCAGACGACGTCAGGACTGCGCGCGTCGTCAGCCGAGTCACTCATCCAGACGACGCGGCGAGGATCATGCCCGCGCCGACGGTCTCGAACGTGCCCTCGTCGACCAGGATGAAGCTGCCGGTGACTCGGTTGCGGCGGTACTCGTCGACGAACAGCGGCACGGTGGTACGGAGCGAGATGCGCCCGACGTCGTTCATCGCCAGCGACTGCTGGGCGTCGTCTCGGTGGAGCGTGTTCACGTCCAGCCGGTAGTTCAGCTCCTGCACGCGGGCGCGCGCGGTGCGGGTCGTGTGCTTGATGCCGAAGATCTGGCCGGCTTGCAAGGGGCGATCGACGAACCAGCAGACCATCGCGTCAACGTCTTGGGTGACGATCGGCGAGTTGTTCGGGCGGGCGAACATGTCGCCGCGGCTGACGTCGAGGTTGTCGGCGAGCCGGATGTTCACCGACATCGGTGGGTACGCCTGTTCGACTGAACCGCCGAACTCGTCGATCCCTTCGATCGTCGTGGTGAAGCCGCTCGGCAGCACGAGCACCTCCTCGCCGGGGCGGAACATGCCGCTGGCGACCTGCCCCGCGTAGCCGCGGTAGTCGTGATGGTCGTGCGACATCGGCCGCACCACGTACTGCACCGGGAAGCGGGCGTCGATGAGGTTGCGGTCCGACCCGATGTAGACGTGCTCGAGATGGTGGAGCAACGTCGGCCCCTCGTACCAGGGCGTGTTCGGCGAGTGCTGCACGACGTTGTCGCCGTGGAGCGCGGACATCGGGATGAACGTGAGGTCGTCGATATCGAGCTTGGCCGCGAAGTCGGTGAACTCGTCGCAGATCTCGTCGAATCGCGCCTCGTCGTAGTCGACGAGGTCCATCTTGTTGACGCACAGCACGAGGTGCTTCACCTGGAGCAGCGACGCGATGACGGCGTGCCGCTTCGACTGCTCGAGCACGCCCTTGCGCGCATCGACCAGCACCAGCGCGAGGTCGGCCGTCGACGCACCGGTGACCATGTTGCGCGTGTACTGGGTATGGCCGGGTGTGTCGGCGATGATGAACTTGCGCCGAGGCGTCGCGAAGTAGCGATAGGCGACGTCGATCGTGATCCCCTGCTCGCGCTCGGCCCGCAGTCCGTCAGTGAGCAGCGCGAGGTTGGTGTAGTCGAAGCCCTTGTCGCGACTCGTGCGCTCGACCGCCTCGAGCTGGTCCTCGAAGATCTGCTTGGTCTCGAGCAGCAACCGACCGATCAGCGTCGACTTCCCGTCGTCCACTGATCCCGCCGTCGCAAACCGCAGCATCTCCATCAGTACGGTCGACTCCGCTCCGCCGTCCCGGTCATCCGACCACAGCTCCGCAGCATCTCCATCAGTACGGTCGACTCCGCTCCGCCGTCCCGGTCATCCGACCACAGCTCCGCTGCGTCTCCATCAGTACGGTCGACTCCGCTCCGCCGTCCCGGTCATCCGACCACAGCTCCGCAGCATCTCCATCAGTACGGTCGACTCCGCTCCGCCGTCCCGGTCATCCGACCACAGCTCCGCTGCGTCTCCATGGCTAGAAGTAGCCCTCGCGCTTGCGGTCTTCCATGCCGGCTTCGGAGATGCGGTCGTCGGCGCGGGTCTCGCCCCGCTCGGTGAGGCGCGACGCCGCGATCTCGGCGATGACGGTCTGCACGTCGGTGGCCGTCGACTCCACCGCGCCGGTGCACGACGCGTCACCCACGGTGCGGAAGCGCACCATCAGCTCCTCGGGCTCCTCGCCTTCCATCACCGTGACGAACGGTGACACCGCGAGCAGCATCCCGTCGCGCCGGAACACCTCGCGCCGGTGCGCGTAGTAGATGGACGGGAGCTCGACCTCGTCGTCGGCTACGTACTGCCACACGTCGAGCTCGGTCCAGTTCGAAAGCGGGAACACGCGGATGTGCTCGCCCTTCCGGTGGCGACCGTTGTAGAGGTTCCACAGCTCAGGCCGCTGGTTCTTGGGGTCCCACTGACCAAACTCGTCACGGAAGGAGTAGACGCGCTCCTTTGCCCGGGCCTTCTCCTCGTCACGCCGGCCGCCGCCGAACACCGCGTCGAAGCCGTGCTCGGTGATGGCGTCGAGGAGCGTCACCGTCTGGAGCCGGTTGCGGCTGGCCCGCGGGCCCGTCTCCTCGACGACCCGGCCCTTGTCGATCGACTCCTGCACCGACGCGACCACGAGGTTCACGCCCGTCTCGGCGACGCGCTTGTCGCGGAACTCGATCGCCTCGGGGAAGTTATGGCCCGTGTCGACGTGCATCACCGGGAACGGGATGCGGGCGGGCCAGAACGCCTTCTCGGCGATGCGCAGCATCACCGCGGAGTCCTTGCCGCCGGAGAAGAGGAGGACCGGCTTCTCGAACTCGGCCGCGACCTCCCGCATGATGTGGATGGCCTCGGATTCGAGCGCCTGGAGGTGTGAGAGCTGGGTCGTCGCCACGGCCCAGCAAGGGTAGGCGGTGCGTCCGTGACCCCCGAGATCGCGGGTGGATCAGGCGCCGTCGGCGAACCGAAGAGGCGCCACCTTCGTCTCGCACCCACACGGCGTCCGCCGTCGCCGTCAGTGCACGCGCCCAACCCGAGCATCAGCGCCACGCCCAGCGCAGCACGAACCCGGTCCCACCCCATGAGTGCCTCCCCGCCCAAGGTCAACCCACGCCCACGGACGCCTTGGGTGCGTCATGCTGGTGGACACGACGAGGGGGACCGATGACCGCGATCATCGATTGCGACCAGCATCTCTACGAGAGCCGCACGCTGTGGCGCGACCACTGCGACCCCGGTCAGCGCGACGAGGCGCTGAACATCGAGGACGACGAACTCGGCTACCCGTGGATCACGTGGCGCGGCAAGCGACTCGGGATGGCTGACGTGCAGCTACCCGGCGAGACCGATGTGCTCGGCGAGCGCCGCAACCGTCGCATTGCCGGCGAGCCTCCCGACTACGTGTACGACGAGGCGCTACCGCCTGACTACTGGGAGCCCGCGGCGCGCCTCGACCGCATCCGAAAGATGGGCCTCGACCAAGCGATGCTGTTCCCGAACTTCGGCTTGCTGTGGGAGCGGCGACTGTCGTCGTCGCTGCCGGCGCTGAAGGCGAACATGGGCGCCTGGAACCGCTGGTGCGCCACCGTGGTCGCCGACGGCGGCGGCGCACTGCACCCAGTCGCGCACCTCACCCTGCGCGACGCCGACTGGGTCGACGCGCAGCTGGCTGACCTCGCGGCCGCGGGAGTGCACACGGCGATGATCGCTCCCGCCCTCGTCGATGGGAAGCCGCTCTCCCACCCTGACCACGACCGGATCTGGGCATCGTTCGTCGAGCACGACGTTGCGCCGTGCTTCCACGTCGCCGACCAACCCCGCGTGTTCGAGGACGGGTGGTACACCGACGACGAGGAGATCGCCCTCGTGAACACCGTCGAGTCGGTGTTCCTCTACACGCCAGTGGCGCTGGCGATCACCGACCTGATCGTGAACGGCACGCTCGAGCAGCACCCCGGACTGCGGCTGGGCGTCGTCGAGCTCTCCGCCATCTGGGTGCCGCTGTACCTGCTCATGCTCGACGGTTCAGTGCGATTCACCTCGAAGCTGAACGGGAAGATGGTGGCGCCGCTGTCGATGGAGCCCAGCGAGTACTTCCGCCGGCAGGTGCGCGTCGCCGCGTTCTCCTACGAGCAGCCGTCCAAGCTCATGCACCAGTCGGGCGACCTCTTCATGGCATGCAGCGACTACCCGCACTCCGAAGGCACCGCCACGATCCTCCAGGACTACGAAGCCCAACGCTGCGACCCCGCCGACCAACCCAACTTGTACGGCGGCAACGCGCAAGTGCTACTCGGCGTCTAAGAGAGCGCGCGACTCGGGCGGGAGATCGAGCTCCTTGGCCAGCTCGATCGCTCGTGGGCTCATCTTGGCAAGCGTCTTGCGCATGACGTCGCGCATCTTGTCGGGCTCGACGCGTTGCGCGAGCGCGTGCAGCTGCGTCTCGGCGAACACCAAGCAGAGCGCGTCCTCCAGCACCTGCACCTCCGGGTCCTTGCCGAGCCCACGCTTTCGTACGAGGTCCTGCACCCGGCTGATCGTCGCGTCGTCGTAGCCCACCTCGGCGAGGATGGCGGCCACGTCGCGGGCGTGCTGGTCGTGCAGCGCTCGACGCCAGCGCAGGTAGCCGCTGCGCCCCTCGGGATGCGACGAGCGCGGGATCGTCCACCGGCGGAGGTGGTGGGCCCGGCCCGCGAGCAGGAGGGGCTCGCTGGCTCCCGGCTCGAGCCGGCGGATCCACTCCGTCACGAGGGCGGCGTGGGCCAGCTCCTTGGGTTGCTCGACGCCTCGCACGGCGATGCGGGTGGGATCGTCGGCGTTGGCGGCGTCGATGGCGGCGAAGGCCCGGTCGAGCTGCCCGTTTGCCACGATTCGAGGGTACGCCCCCGCCGTCGAGCACGACAGCGTGTGGAACACCCTGGCGGCGCAGGGCTGCCACCGCGCGCAGGGTTGCTACCTGTCGCCCGCGCTCCCGGCTGCGAAGAACCGCACCGCGCTGAAGGTCGTCTGAGTCAGGCGCGCCCGGCGGCCACTTCTTGAGCCCAGCCGTAGTCGGGCTTGCCGGCAGGGCTTCGTATCACCTCGTCGACGACGCACACGGCGCGAGGCACCTTGTAGCCCGCGAGGTGCTCTCGACAGTGCTCGTCGACGTCCTCGATCGTTGGTGCGTTGGCGTCAGCGGTTGACACGACCGCAACGACGCGCTCACCCCACCGTTCGTCGCGCACGCCGACCACGACCGCGTCGGCGATCTTGGGATGTGTCTTCAGCACCGCTTCGACCTCTTCGGGGTACACCTTCACGCCACCGGTGTTGATGCACATTGACCCGCGCCCGAGCAGGTGGATCGTGCCGTCCGAGTCGGCGATCGCCATGTCGCCCCGCAACGCCCAGCGCTTCCCATGGGAAGTTGGCGATGTCGAGATAGCCCTCTTCCACGATGGGAAGGCGCGACAGCACGAACTGACGATCCGGCGAGTTCGACGGCTCGGACGCGATCTCGTACTCGCCGTCGCACACCGTCTTCACGAGCTCCGTCATGAGCTCTTCGAGCCGGGCGTTCATCTCCTGCAACCCGACGAGGTCGGGGCAGCCCGACTTCTCGAGCTACTTCCCGAAGATCTCGACGCGCGCCGGCGCGTGGCACCAGTCGGTCACGTCCGGGGTGCAGAACAACCCATGCAACAGGTTGAGGTCGGCGATCGTGACGGGATCGGCGGTCTCGCTGGTCTTCTTGCCCTCGTCGGTGCTCGCGGCGGCGCCATCGACCGGGTCGATGTACGGGTGCTTCCCGACTCGGGCACGCAACAACAACGCCGCGCCGTCGTGCTCGCGCGCGTGACCGTCGACGAAGTGCGCGTGTCCGTGGCGGTGACGCACCTGGCACACCACCCGCAGCGACTCCGGCACTTGCCCAATGAGGCGCCTGATCAGCTCGCCGCCGTGCTGAAGTGGCTAAAGGATCGACCCGCGCCGAGGATCCTCATGGGCGACTTCAACATGCAGCCGCCGCGCGTCGAGCCGATCCTCGAGGGTGCGGGCTTCACGATCGCGCCGACTGGCCCCGCCTACCCCGTGGACAAGCCACGCATCCAGCTCGACTACATCGCCGTCGACGGGCTCAAGATCCGATCAGCCGATGTGATCGAGATCACCGACGTCAGCGACCACCGCCCGATCATCGCCGAGGTCGAACCGAGCTGACGTCGGGCGGCCCGTACGGGCGTTCGGAAGGGTCGAGCGACCTAACGCCCCACCGGCTGCAGCCGGGCGATGAGGCCGTCGTAGCGCTGGTGGCGGTAGGGCCAGACCCAGTCGGACGGGACGGTGCCGACGATCTGGCCGGTCTGGGTCTGGTTGCTCTCGGTGTAGATGATCTCCAGCACCTTGCGCACCGGAAGGTCGGCGACCGGATCGAACGGTGAGTCCTTCAGGATGATCTCGCCGTCGATGCGCTCGCGCAGCCGGTCTTCCTGCGTGCGACGCACGTGCACGAGTGACGGGTCGCCGTCGAAGCCGGTGCCAGCCGGGTCGAGCAAGAACTTGAAGTAGAACGCGTAGCGCTCACTGAACTCCACGGGCTCCAACGTCTCGGCGATTCGCCCGCGGATCTGGACGAGATCCACACCTTGGCGGCTCATGACCCCAACGACCTCACCGTCGTCGTGGCGGAGAGATGTCTCGCCCACCTTCTTGGGCTCGCCGAACGTCTCGCGTCCGCCGAGCACCGCGCCCTCGACCGTCATGATCATCAACAGGTCGTACGTGCCCTCGACGTCACCGTGGCGGCACTTCACCGACACGATGCCGCCTCCGAGCGGACCCGTCGGCATGTCGACCTGCGCGATGTTCACCCGCACGTGCGGCTCGGTGGGCTCGAGCGGCTTCGGCAGCACGGACGCGATGAGATCGGGATCGGTCTCGTAGAACGCCAGGAGGTTGCGCGACCAGATCTTCGGGCCATCGGGGCCGTCATCGACCACGGGCTCGTCGGGCATCGCTGCGTAACGGATCATGTGTCCTCCTTAGGCCGGGACTTCGATCCCGGTCAGCCAGGGTCGGCCAGCTTCCTTGTAACGGTCCCACTTGGTGAGCGCGTCGTCATCGGTCTGACCGAGATCGGCGGGCGTCGGGCCAATGCGGTCGGCGATCGTCTGGAGCTTGTCGACGTCGAACCCGTAGAACTCGGCCTGGTTGAGACCGAGGATCTGCGCGGTCTCGTTGATGGGGATGTCCCAGAACCGGTCCTTCAAGAAGTCACGGGTGTACGGCCACGTGCCTTCGGGATGTGGGAAGTCGTTGCCCCACATGATGTTGCCGACGCCGATCTCGTAGCGACGCTCGAGCTCGCGTCGACGCGTGTTGGACGCGCCGATCGCGCAGTTCCGGTCGAAGTACTCGCTCGGCAGCATCTTGAGTGGGGCGGTCGCGCCGACGAGCTTGCGCATGCCGTGCTCACGCGTCGCCATCATGTCGATTCGCCACAGCAAGTCAGCCGCCCAGTAGCAGCCCGCTTCGGTGACGGCCATCTTGAGGCGCGGGAAGCGTTCGAACACGCCGGTCATCATCATGAACCAGAGCGGACGGGCGGTGAAGAAGATGGTCTCGAAGCCGTAGACGCTCATCCACCCCGGCGCTTCGCCGTAGTCCTCGTGCGGAGCGGGACCGGAGTGGCAGTGCACCGGGAGCGAGAGCTCCTCGCACACCGCCCACACCGCGTCGTAGATCGTGCTCGTGTACGACGGCTTGTCACCCCACCGCGGTGGGATGATCACCCCACCGGTCAATCCCTCGCCGTGCGCGCGGCGGATCTCGGTGATCGAACCGTCGATGTCGTCGACGATCGGCGCGACGATCAGTCCAACCCGTCGTTCAGGGCTGTCGTTGCACAGCTCGGCGCCCCAGCGGTTGTAGGCACGGGCGCCGGCGAGCAGGTGCTCCGCGCTGCGGGTCACCACCGGGTTGAAGCCGGCCCCGAACGGCGCGCCCATCGTGCCGGTCACCGCGTCGGGACCAGGGAACACGACCTCGCCGCACACCCCGTCGTTGTCGAGCTCCTTGTCCCGTGTCGCCGCATCCCACCCGCCGCGCAGCCCGAGCTCGTGCAGGCTGTTGCCCTCGTCGTCCTCGCCGAACCATTCGTCCTGGAACTGCTCGTCGCCCGTGAACTGGGTACCGCCGGCCGCGGTGCGGCGTTGCTCGATCATGCGGTCGCGCTCGGCGAGCTCCTCGTCGAAGTCGGCACGGAACTCAGGATCGAGGTAGTCGCGATACACCGGCGAGCTCGGGCCGGCGTGGCAGTCGGCCGAGATGATCACGTAGTGCTTGCTCATCTTTATCACTTCTTCGGGACGTTCCATCCGGACGCGGCAAGGAGGTAGTTGGGTGACGTGCGGTCGCGCATCGACGCGGCACGCGCGTCGATCATCTCCGCCGCGCGTGCGTTCGGCATCGTGATCCAGAATCGGTCCTCGAGGATGCCTTCGAGCGCGACGTCGGCGACCTCGCTCAGGTCGGCGAACTTGATGTCTTCGCCCGCCGCCTTCAACGACTCGATCGTCGGGGTGAGCGCGTCGCGCCCCTCCAGCGGCGGCTGACCCGGTCGGGAGTAGCGCTCGGGACGGTTCCGACCCGGTCGGAAGATGCCGGTGTTGAGGATGCCCCCCGTCCTCGTCGAGGGGAGCAGCACCGATGCGGTCACCGGCGCATCGATCGCGCGCAGCTGCCCCCAGAGGCATTCGGTGATCGTGGTGACCGCGGCCTTGGTCGTCGAGTAGACCGCGCTGTTGTAGAGGGGGTAGAACGCGCCGTTCGACGACGACGTGTTCACGACGTGACCCGGCCCACCCTGGTCGAGGAGCGTCGGCACGAAGGCGTTGATGCCGTGGATGATGCCGAACACGTTCACGTCGATGGCCCAACGCCAGTCGTTGAGGTGGTGCTCCCACTGGTACCCGTCGGAGCCGGACGGAATCCCTGCGTTGTTGCAGACGAGGTGCACCGCGCCGTAGGCGTCCAGCGTGGCATCGCGCAGCCGCTCGACGGACTCGTAGTCGGACGTGTCGGTGACCGCGCCGATCACCTCGAGGTCACGGTCCCGCAGCTCCTTGACCGCGACATCGAGCACCGGCTCGTCGATGTCGGCGAGGACCACCTTCATGCCTTCGGTCGCGAACCGCTCGCCGAGTGCTCGCCCGATGCCGCCCGCCCCGCCGGTGACCACCGCGACCTTCCCGGGCAGGTCCTTCACTTCCGCTCTCGGCGCAGGGCGCCGGGCCGCTCGGGCCCCACTCGCTGCGCCGCACGATACGTGTGGCGCGGTCGCTCGCTTGGCACGCCCGAGACCCTAACGCTCAATGGGTAGGGTGGGCATCCGTGGACCGGTACATCGTGATCTCGGCGGACTGCCATGCCGGCGCCGACCTGCGCGACTACCGGCCGTATCTCGAGTCGCGCTACCAAGACGACTTCGACGACTGGGCGGACCACTTCGTCAATCCGTACGGCGACCTCGAGCGGCCCGATGCCGATCGCAACTGGGACAGCGGGCGCCGAACTCGCGATCTCGAGGACGACGGCGTCGTCGCCGAAGTGATCTACCCGAACAGCATCCCGCCCTTCTTCCCCAAAGGCGGCCTCACCGCGCTGTCGCCATCACCCGAAGAGTTCGAGCACCGGCTCGCGGGGCTGCGCGCGCACAACCGCTGGCTCGCCGAGTTCTGCGCCGAGCTCCCGGGCCGTCGCGCCGGCGTCGGCCAGATCCTCCTCAACGACACCGACGAAGCCGTGCGCGACGTGCACTGGATCGCCGACCATGGGCTGACCGGCGGTGCCCTCCTCCCGGGCATGCCCCCGGGGGTACCGGTCCCACCGCTGCATGCACCCGACCACGACCCGGTGTGGCGCGCGTGCGAGGAACGCGGCGTGCTCATCGCGGCGCACGGCGGCAGCGCCTCGCCCGACTACGGGATCTACCCTGCATCGCTGTCGATGTGGCTGATGGAGGTCACCTGGTTCTCGCACCGGCCGCTGTGGGCGCTGATCCTCTCCGGCGTGTTCGACCGCCTCCCCGGCCTCCGCCTGGTGCTGGCCGAGCAGGGCAGCGACTGGATCGCCAATGCGCTGCGCACGATGGACCAGTTCCAGTACCAGATCGAGCGCGGCGGCATCGGCGAGCTCAAGTTCGTCGAGCCGCAGATGCTCGAGCGCCGCCCGAGCGACTACTGGCACGACAACTGCATCGTCGCCGCGAGCTTCCTGCACCGCTCCGATTGCGAGCGCAGAGAGAAGATCGGTGGCGCGAGCCACATCATGTGGGGCAGCGACTACCCGCACTCCGAGGGCACGTTCCCCTTCTCCGAAGAGGGGATCCGCAAGACGTTCGCCGGGCTCGATGCCGTCGAGGTGCAGCGAATGCTGGCGGGCACGGCGGCCGAGGTCTACGGGTTCGACCTCGACTTCCTGGCGCCGATCGCCGCAACCTGCGGCCCCGAGGTCGACGTCGTCGCGGGCGGGCTCGACAAGGTGCCCGCCGGCGCCACCAGCATGGCCTTCAGAGACGAGCGCATCCGCAACGTCAGCTGACCCAGAGCGGGTCTTGGTGTCGCAACGGTGGAGCTCTTCCACCCGGCGACGCCACACCCGCTGTTCAGTCCTTCACCTCGATCGAGGCGAGACCTTCGACGGTGGCGTCGTGCTCGAGGCGGGTGAAGGCCTTCTTCTTGCCCTTGAGCGTCGCGTCCCACCAGTCGAGCGTGATCTGCTCGGCGATGGTGTCATACGGCGTGTCCGCGTCCTCCCACTGCGTCGCGTGGGAGGCACCGAAGAACGTGACGAACCACACCGGTGCGGTCGCCCGCTCGAACGTCGCGCGTGCCGATTCGAACGAGAGGAACGGATCGGTATCGGAATGGCCGATGAACAGCGGGATGTGCCCATCGAGTTGGATCTCGCCATCGTCTCCGATCGGCGTCGCGAAGCCGTTCAGCACCGCCGCGCTGATGAGTCGCTCATCGCGGCAGCACGCGCTGAACGCGACGCCATAGGTCGTCGCGCCACCCAGCGAGAGTCCTGCCGCGCCGATCCGCGTCTCGTCGATCGCTCGGAACAGCATGCTGCCGCGCTCCTTGTCGAGCGCAAGCACTTCGTCGAGCACGAACGACACGTCGGCCGGTTGCTGGAGGAGGTCGGGGATGTTGCTGCCCGACGACGCCACGTGATCGTTCGTCAACGGGAAGGCCGGCGCCGCGACCACGTAGCCCGCCTCGGCCCACACCGCGAAGATCTCAGTGAACTTCTCGGGATGTCCGCTCAAGCCGTGCGAGAACATGATGAGCGGGAACGGCCCCTTGCCCTTCGGCCGATAGATCGCGGTTTCGAGCGTGCGCGTCGGTACACCCGCGCTCTCGGCACCCTCCGGCGTCACGCGCGACTCGTCGACGAACGTCTCGTCCCACGTCGTGAACGCGGGCTTCGCGCCGGTCGACCTCGCGGGCGTGACCGGCACCAGCGCGATGAGCAACCCGGTAACCAGCGCCACACACCCCACCCGAGCGCGCGTCATCGCCGTGGGTCCTGCAGCACGAGCTCGAACTCCCCACGGATCCGCTTCGCGAGCGCATCGGTGAGCATCTGCTCCAGGAACTCCGTGGGCAGCACGCATTCGAGGCACTCGACCTGGCTCAGGTCGAGTGCGACTTTCACGCGTGCGGTCTTTGGATCAGCGGTGACGAGCTTGAGGCTCGCGCCGTCGGCTCGGACCAGCGCGTCGAGCTCGTCGACGGCGGCCCCGACAGCCACTTCGTCGATCGTGTTCATGCGCTTGGTCGCCGAACGACGGCCTGCTGGAGCTGACTCTCACCGAAGCTCGGCAGCGCCACCGCGTGCAGGCTCCCGAGGCCGCCGCACACCACCGGCACGAGCTGATCCGGTCGCCCCACGAGCCGTACCTTGCCATCGTTGGCCACCCGGTCGCGGTCACGCAGCATCTGCTGGTTGTGTGCCGGCCAGAGGTCGATGGGCTGCCAGGCGTGCTCCCAGAGGAACTCCTGAACCTGCTCGGCTTCGGGGAACGGCACGGCGAAGCGGTCGGCCCACACCGGATTGATCGCGATCACGACCTGACCGTTCTCGGGGTTGCCGCTCAGGTACAGGTTGCTGAGCGGGAAGGCGACGCTCTTGGCGATGAGGTACAGCAGATCGCGTGGGTCGTCGTTGTGGATGTCGGCGAGCGGATAGGTGCCTTTGCCACCGTGAACGGTGACGACGTCGAGATCCGCGCCGAACCCCGCCCGCTGTGCGAGCGACGCCCAGGGCGAGCGCTCCTCCCATTCACCGAAGCACATGCCGAAGCGCGCGGGCTGGCCGAACACCGACCGTGACGTCTCCCCCGCGCGCTGCCCACCGATGTTGCGCAAGCAAAGCGCGACCGCGCGGCCGATCGTCATCGAGCCGCGTCCACCCGCGCCGCCCATGCACCCGGCGCGGTAGTCGATACCGAGGTCATCCCGGCACGGGCCGTTCACGATCAACATCGGGAACACGCTCGACGTCGTCGTCGTGAGACCGAACGCGTTCCATCCCGGCTCGAGAATCGCTTCGATGGCGGCCAGCACCACGGGGAACGCCGCCGGCTCACATCCCGCCAGCACCGCGTTGATCGCCAACAGCTCGATGGTCGCAACGCCGTGCTGCGGCGGCAGCACGCCGATCACGTGATCGGCGGGCTCCGGCGACGCGGCCAGCATCGCGAGCACACGGTCGTCGGTCGGCGGGATGAGCGGCGCACCGTCACCCCATCGTTCCTCGATCGAACGTGCGTGCCACGCCTCCGGATCCGCAGAGACCTCCACCTGCTCGCTCGTCAGCACCGCGGTCATGACTGCACCCCCAAGAGCGCCAGCGCCTGCGGGTAATACTCGAGCGCGATCTGGCGCAGCTCGTCGTCGGGACGGGCTTCTAGCGGATACGGCATCACCAGCACCTTGAGGTCGCCGTGTCCGAGGAAGCGCGCCATGTTGCGCGCGTGGGATTCGAACTCCGAGCAGACGACCGCAACCGCGGGCTTCTCGTGCTGCTCGAGGGTGACCGAGTCATGGATCGTGAACGAGGTGCACGAGCCGCACGTGCCGAGCCCGACGAACCCGCCGTCCACCTTCTCGGACCACGTGTCGATCCTCGTGCGGTCCTCGTGGCCGCCCTTGCCCACCTGGGACATGGTCTCGACGGGCAGCGTCGTCGCCCCATCCCGCTCGAGGAAGCGGGCCCACTCCTCGGCGATCAGCTGCCACGACCGCCAGGCCATATCCGTGCGGAGACCGATCGTCTTGCCCGCCAGCGACGCATCAAGCGTAAAGGCCGGGGCCTGGTTCGCCGGGGGCGGCACCGCGGTCGGACGTCGGATGGTGATGAGGTCGCTTGTCGCGCTCATGAATTGCCTCCTCCAACATTGCCGATGGACTCGGTCATGCGACGGGTCGTCGTGTGGAGCTCGGTCACCAGCGCGCGCAGCCGCGCGGCGGGAAGGTCGGGCTCGGCGATGCTCACGCCAACCACGAACGCGACCTTCTGAGAGTTCTCGAACACCGGCGCGGTGATTGCGTTGACAGCGACGGTCTCCTTGTCGTCGAGGTCACGCGCCAGGTAGTCGAGTCGGTCGACGCTCGACAGCAGCTCTAGCGTGCGCGAGCGGAGCTCCGCGGAGTCTTCGTGCGTCGCGAGCTCGGTGAGTGCCGCGCGCACCCGCTCGGAGACCGGCGTGTACGGCGCGACGGCGACGTGGGTGAGGCGATGGTCCGCCACCACTTCACGCAACCGCGCCTCGGTGAACGCGTTCGGTGCCCGAGCGATCCACGCGTCGATCACCGACGGATCGGACCAGGCGACGTGGATCGCACCGAACGGAGGCACGAGCGGGATGTTGGTGCCCACCCCGACGGGAGCGTCCGCGCCCGGTGGCTCACTCACCGCGACGATGGTGATCGAGTCGCCGACCGCCTCGGCGATCGAGCACGCGAGCCCCGTGCGCTCCGCGAGGTCATCCAGCTCTGGGCGCACGCATTGCGCGAAGCGCATCGAGCGCGCCGCGCCGGCGGCCAAGGGCACCAGCGCCGACCCCAACGAGTACGTCTTGGTGACCTCGTCCCGGCTCACGTACCCGGCGTCGGTGAGCGTGGTGAGGATGGCGTGACACGTCGCCTGGCTGACGGTCGCGGCCCGGGCGACATCTGCGAACCGCAGCCCCTCGTCGGCGTGGGCCCGCAGGGCCTCGAGCACCCGCACGACCCGCTCCGCGGGCTGGGATCGTTGTGAGGCCCGGCGTTGGCGCCCCTCGTGGACAACCTGGGTATCGATAGTTAGAGTGTGCTCTATCGAGATGTCGAACACAAGTCTCTCTGCCCGAGCCGGGATCGCAGACCTCCTCGAGGTCGACGACTCGCCGGACGCGTTGATGGACCTCTTCGCCGCCCACGGCTGGGGCGACGGCCTTCCCCTGGTTGCGCCGACCGCGGAGCGGGTCGACGCCATGCTCGCAGCGACCCAGGGGGATCCCGACGAAGTGCTCGCGCACCTGGCGCCACGCTTCGGCAAGGTGACCCGGCGCATCATCGCCGTCAACGCCGTCCTCGCTGGCTGCGTGCCCGATGTGATGCCGGTGCTGGTGACTGCCGCGAAGGCCCTCGCCCGCCCCGAGCTCAACCTTCGCGGTGTGAACGCCACCACTCACCCGGTTGCACCACTGCTCGTCGTGCACGGCGAGATCGCGCAGCGCTGCGGCTTCAACGCCGGGATCGGCGCGTTCGGTCCCGGCAACCGGGCCAACGCCACCGTTGGTCGGGCCGTGCGCCTCATTCTCTTGCACGTAGCGGGCGCGCGTCCTGGCGACGGTGATGCCGCACAGCACGGGCAGCCATCGAAGTACTCGTATTGCGTCGCCGAGAACCTCGCCGAGAGCCCGTGGGAGTCGTATCCCCGCTCGCGCGGTGTCACTGCGTCGTCGGCGATCACCATCCATTGCGGCGAGAACCCGCACAACGTGCACGACATGGAAGCCGGCACACCTGGGCCGGTCCTCGACAAGATCGCCTCGACGATGACGTCGCTTGGTCAGAACAACGCCTGCATCGCGTACGGCGAGTACTTCATCCTGCTTGGCCCCGAGCATGCGGCGACGATCGCTGCTGCGGGGTGGAGCCGGCGCGACGTTGCCACCACGCTGTTCGAGCGGGCGCGGATGCCGGCCGGGCTCTTCCGTCAGCAGTTCGAAAGCCGTGCGTGGTTCCCATGGATGGATGCCGTCGACGACGACTCGCTGCTGCCGATGACCGGGCACCCCGACAACATCCGGGTCATGGTCGTCGGTGGACCCGGCAAGCACAGCTGCGTGGTGCCGAGCTGGGGCATGACGACCTCGGTCACCCTGCCGGTGGAGCCATGACGACGATCAAGGTCTACGCCCCCGACGGTGAAGCCGCGCCGGCACCCGCGTTGCTCGCTCCCCCGCGGGCAGTGCTCAGTGGCGCGCGAGTGGGTGTGCTCGACAACGGCAAGCCCAATGCAGGGCTGCTGCTGACGCGAGTTGGCGAGCAGCTCGCGGCGCGCACTGGTGCTCGGGTCACGCTGGTGACGGAAAAAGGGCAGGGTGGCAACGCCGCGACGCCGTGCACTCCTGGTGTGATGGAACAGCTCGAGGCGGAGTGCGACATCGTGCTGACGGGCTCAGCCGACTGCGGGAGCTGCACGTCGTGGAGCGTGCACGACACGATCCAGCTGGAGCAGCTCGGCATCCCGACCGTCGTCGCGACCACGACGCACTTCGTCGATCTCACCCGTCGGGTCGCTGCGGGCTACGGCGTCCCCGAGGCGCGCGTCGCAGTGTTCCCCCATCCGCTCGGTGGCAGCGATGATGACACGATCCTCGCCTGGGCCGACGCCGCGGTCGATGAGGTGATTTCGCTTCTCACCAGCTGACTCCCTGTTCAGGAGCGGACTGGCACCGGGGGCTCGAAGTGGGAGCGCATGGCTTCGGTCTCGCTCCGGAGTGAAGCCCGGATGAGCGCGATGCCGACGGCGACCAGCGCGAGTGCGGCTGCCAAGCCGGTCCACTCCCAGGCGATCGTCGCCGCAGCCACTCCCACCGCCACCTGCACCGCGATGACGACGCGGCGCACGACGACGTCGGTGCGCACGTCGTCATCGTAGGACAGGCCATTGCTGCCAACGTGCCCGAGCGGCTCAAGATCGGGGCCCCCTGCGGCCGATACAAACCTCGATCACGGCGGGGGGGCACGAGCAAGGGACAACTCATGCGCAGAGCAGCTCTTCTGGTCCTCTCCCTGGCACTCGTCGCGGCCGCGTGCAAGCCCCCAGCGCCGCCGGCACCTCCGAAGCCTCCGCCGCTCGACGCCAAGTTCCAATCGTTCTGCACCTTCAGCCACGCGCTGGCCGACGACCCGATCGTGTTTCCCGGCGTTCCTGGCGCCGCGCACCTCCACCACTTCTTCGGCAACGTGACCACGAACGCGGCGTCCACGTATGCCTCGCTGCGGGCTGCTCCCGGCACGACCTGCCAGCCGGCGGCCGATCTGGCGGCCTACTGGGTGCCGGCCCTGCTCATCAACGGGACCCCGATCCCCCCGCAGGCTGCGACCTTCTACTACCGGGGCAAGTCGCAGACCTACCAGTCAGTGACCGCGTTCCCGCCCAACTTCCGGATGATCGCGGGTGACCAACATGCGCACGACCCGCAGACGGGGATCACCCACTGGGGCTGCACGAGCGGCGCCGCCACGCCGTCCGCCACGGTTCCCACGTGTCCCGCCGGCTCCCAGCTGAAGGTGGTCGTCAACTTCGCGAACTGCTGGGACGGTGTGAACCTCGACAGCGCCGACCACAAGTCGCACGTCGCGTACAGCGACTGGAAGGGCGTGTGCCCGGCCTCGCACCCGGTCGTGCTCCCAGCGATCCAGGCCTTCATCCGCTATCCCACGGTCGGCGGACCGAACGCGACGCTGTCGTCGGGAAGCACCCTCACGATGCACGCCGACTTCTTCAACGCGTGGGACCAGACCGTGCTCGAATCCCGGGTCACGAGCTGCATCAACGCGGGCATCTCCTGCAAGCCGGACGGCACGCCCGGCTAGCCCGCGCTGAGGCCTTCGCGCGTCTGGAAGTGCTGGCGGAGGCGGTCACCGATGAAGTTGACCGAGAACACGGTCAGGAGAAGGTGCATGATCGGTACGAACGCGGCGAGCGGGTAGTCACGGAGGATCGAGCCCGACGAGCCGCTCGAGATGAGCTTGCCCCACGTCAACGTCGGATCCTTCACACTGAGCCCAAGGTACGCGAGCCCGCCCTCGGCGATGATCGCGATGGCAGAGCCAAGGAGCGCGAGGCCACCCAACGCGAAGACGACGTTGGGCAGGATCTCGCGGCGCATGGTCCGAGCCGCAGTGGCACCGAGAGCTCGAGCGGCGAGCACGAACTCGCGGCTCGCGATCGCGACCGTGTTGGCTCGCGCCAGCCTTCCGATCGGGGCGATGGAGAGCACGCCGATGACGAGGAGGACGATTCCGAGGTCCCGGCCGAGGAAGGTGAGCAACAAGAGCGCGAGCACGAGCGACGGGAACGCCAGCATCACGTCGTACGCACCGACCACGATGCGCTCGAGCCAACCCCTGCGGTAGCCGGCGATCATGCCGGTCAGGCCGCCGACGACGAAACCGATCGCCACCGACGCGAACCCGATGAGCAGCGAGACGCGCGAACCCCAGATCGTGCGGGACAAGAGATCGCGGCCGGCGTCGTCCGTCCCCAGCCAGTTGCGCCCGCTCAGCAGTCCCTCGCCGGGCTGTCCGTGGAGGATCTTGTCCGGATCGGCGAGCCGGAGCACAGGAGCGAGCACCGCCAACCCGATGACCAGCACGATCCAGGCCACGGCGAGCCAGAACGCGAACCCGAGCCGCCGACGCACCGGCGCGTCGAGGGTGTCGACGAGCTCAGAGGGCGCGAGCTGCACGGATCCGTGGGTCGAGCACGCCGTGGAGCGCGTCGACGAAGAAGTTGACAACGACATAGGTCACCGCAAGCACGAGGACGACGGCTTGGATCACCACGTAGTCGTTCTGGAGGATCGAGCGGACGATCTGCATGCCCAGACCCGGAATGGAGAAGATCGTCTCGACGACGAGCGCTCCCGCGAGCAGGGCCCCAATCTGAATGCCGACCACCGTCATCAATGAGATCGAGGACGGCCGGAGTGCATGTCGAGTGAGGATCCGGAACGTGGAGATCCCCTTGCTCCTCGCGAACATCACAAAGTCCTCTTGCAGCGTGTTCACCATGTCGTTGCGGAGCACCCGCATGTACACCGCGCCGAGCGGGAGCGCCAGAGCCAGTGCTGGCAGGAACATCGAGTACAAACGATCGAAGAACGAGTCATCGAGATAGCGCGCCGGAAACAGGTCATTGCGCACCGCAAAGGCATACAAGAAGATCACGGCGGACGCGAAGCCCGGCACCGAGATGAACACGAACGATGCGGCTGTGGACATTCGGTCGAACGCTCGGTCAGCGCGGTACGCGGCGGCCACGGCGACGGGCACCGCGATCAACAAGGCGAGCACCTGGGCATAGACCATCAGCATCAAGGACACGGGCAGCCGCTCGCCGATCACCGCGCTCACCGTCTCCCTCGTGTTGTAGGACCGGCCGAAGTCACCCTGGACGGCGTCCGCAACCCACTCGACGTAGCGCTCGGGCACGGACCCCTCGAGATGCAGCTCCGCGCGGGCCTCCTCGCGAACCTGCTTGTCGGCGTACAAGGGCCCGAGGATCGACTTCAGCGGATCGCCGAGCAGGTTCATCGAGATGAACGTGATGAACGAGACCGCGAACAGAACCGCGACCAAATGCGCGGCTCTCCGGAGCAGATATCGCATCGGCGTCAGCCGCGTTCAGGTGTGCGCGACGCGGTCAGCCCTTCAGCGAGATCTGCCACACGGAGTGCACACCGTTGCCGAGCACCGAGCGTCCGCCGTCGGCCAGCTTCGTGAAGACCGGGTTCTTCACGTCGTTGCTGGCCGCGATCTGCCAGATCGTGTGGCTCAAGAAGATGTACACGTACTCCTCGTTGAGGATCTCCGAGATCGTCTGCCAGTTCTCGACTTGCACGCTTTGCTCGGCTGATGCCCGCTGCTCTTGGCCCAGCGCCTGGATCTCCTCGTTGCAGAACCGTGACCACGTGATCGACAAGGAGCCGGGCTCACCTGCGTTCCGGCAGTCGATCCAGGTGAAGTCACCGTCGGGGTCGTCGGCGCCGAACTGCCGCCACGCGACGACCTGGTAGTCACCCGTCGCCACGTGCAAGACGTAGTCGTCCTGGAGCTCTTGGGCGCGCTCGACGACAAATGCGGCATCCCAGCCGTCGATCAGCACATCGGCGGTGAGCTCGAGGATCTCGCTCGGCCCTGTGTACTTGAAGGTGAACTTGATCTTGTCGCCTTCGCAGTTCTCCGGGACGTCCGCGCAGTACTCGGCCGCGAGCTTCTTCGCGGCTGCGGGCTTGTCGGCTTCCTGCTTCACGTCGGGGTTCGAGAACGGCGACGACGGATGGAACATGCTGTCGGCCGGTTCGGCGACGCCCTTGCCGATGATCTGGAGGTAGTTCTTCCTCGGCGTCGCGAGGGCGAGCGCCTTGCGGGCGCGTACGTCGTCGAACGGTGGCGCCTGCGTGTTGATCAGGGCGAAGCCCTCTTCAGCGGTTCCCTGCTCGATCGTCTGCACATCCTCACCGCGCAGCAGATCGATGGTCCCGAAGTCGCTCGTGTGCATCATGTCGAGCTCGTCCGCGAGCAGCTGGTCGGCGCGGCGCGCCGGGTCGGTCTGGATCACGAACTCGATCCCGTCGAGCTTGACGTCACCGGCCCAGTAGTCGTCGTTGCGCACGAAAGTCGTCGACGAGTCCTGCGTGCGGCTCTCGAACACGAACGGGCCCGTGCCGACCGGCTCCTGGTTCAGGTCGGGGTTGGCCTTCGCCGCCTCGATGTAGGTCGGTGACGCGATGTAGCCGATCTGGGACACAAAGTACTGCTCGATGTGCGCGTTGGGGCCGGCCATGTTGTAGCGAGCGGTGAGCTCGTCGACGACCTCGATCGGGTTGTCAGGATCGAAGAAGTCGTTGATCGCCAAGCTGATGAGCGGATCGGCGAGTTGCTCTTGCAAGTTGACGACGAGCGCCTCAGAGGTGAGCGGCGTGCCGTCGTGGAAGGTGACATCGGACCGCAGCTTGATGTCCCAGGTCGTGAAGTCTTCGTTGGGCGTCGCCGACTCGGCGAGCCAGGGATGGAACTCCCGGTCCTTCCCGAGCCGGAAGAGTGGGTCGTAGACCGCGTTGGCCATCATGTAGCCGGCGGCGGCGAACCGGTTCGCCGTAGGGTTCAGCCCGTCGGCCTCGGCCTCGACCCCGTAGCGGAGGATGTTGTCGCCGGAACCGCCACCGCTCGCGGGCGGCGCGCCGATCGCGACGGCCGATGCGGCCACAAGTGCTAGCGACATCGTCAGCACGAGTCGACGACGAAGTCTCATCGTTCCCCCCTGAGTCGGGCGTCTCGAGGCGCCGAAGGCGGAAGGGAACCTAGCCGCGAACCCTCGTTCACAAACCTCACTCCTGGCGCGGTTGGCCGGAGGGGTGCTCCGCCACGACACACTGTGCGGGCCATGAACCTCTCGATGCTGCTCGAGATGACCGCCGAAGGAGCCCCCGATCGAGTCGTCGTCGGGTCGCGGGCCGACGGGGTGACCGCGGCCGGGTTGCTGGCCGGGGCGCGCCGAGCGGCCGAGCTCTTCAAGGCGACCGGTGCGGAGCGAGTTGCGATGCTCGACGTGAACTCGAACGCCGTCCCACTGGCGTTGTTCGGCGCCGCGAGCGCGGGACTGCCGTTCGCACCAGTGAACTACCGGCTGACCGACGACCAGCTGGGGTCGATCCTGGCGCGCCTGGCGCCGGCGGTGGTCGTCGTCGGTGCCGAGATGACTGCGCCTGTCGTAGGCGTCGACGGCATCGAAGTGATCACACGTGACGACTTCGTGGCGCAAGCGACCGATGGTGGCGCAACCGGTCAACCCGACTTTGTGGATCCCGAAGCCATTGCGATCCTGCTGTTCACCAGCGGCACGACGGGCGAGCCCAAGGCCGCGGTGCTGCGTCACCGGCATCTCACGTCGTATGTGATCAGCACCGTCGAGTTCCTCGGTGCTGACGAGGGTGACGCGCAGCTCGTCAGTGTGCCGGCGTACCACGTTGCCGGTGTGTCTGCGATCCTCAGCTCGGTCTACGCGGGACGACGGATCGTGTACCTCTCCGAGTTCGAAGCGGAGCGGTGGGTGGCGCTTGCGGCCGAAGAGGCGATCACCCAGGCGATGGTCGTGCCGACGATGCTCGGACGCATCCTGCGCACGATGGAAGACCAGGCGCGCACCCTCGAATCGCTGCGACATGTCTCCTACGGCGGCGGCCGCATGCCGCGCGACGTCATCGAACGGGCGATGCAGCAGCTCCCCGACGTGAACTGGGTCAACGCCTACGGGCTGACCGAGACGAGCTCGACGATCGCCGTGCTCACACCCGACGACCATCGCGAGGCAGCGACGAGCGCCGACGACGCGGTACGTCGGCGGTTGGGATCGGTCGGTCGTCCGCTCGACACCATCGAGCTCGAGATCCGTGACCCCGACGGTGAGTGCTGCGAGGCGGGAGTGGTCGGCGAGATCTACGTGCGCGGCGAGCAAGTGGCCGGCGAGTACGTCGACCGCAGCGTTCTCACCGATGACGGGTGGTTCCGCACGAACGACGCGGGATCACTCGACGAGTACGGCTTCCTCTATCTCGACGGCCGCCTCGACGATGTGATCGTGCGCGGCGCTGAGAACCTCTCTCCTGGGGAGATCGAGGACACCCTCGCCGAGCACCCGGCCGTGGTCGAGGCCGCGGTCGTCGGCATCCCGGATCCGGAGTGGGGTGAAGCGGTAGCTGCGGCGGTGGTGCTCGAGGACGGCACGTCGGTGACCGACGCCGAGCTGCAGGAGTGGGTGCGCCAGCGCCTGCGGTCGACGAAGACGCCGCAGGTCATCCAGTTCCGCGCCGAGCTCCCCTACAACGAGACCGGCAAGCTGTTGCGCCGCGTGCTGCGCGAGGAGCTGCGGGGCTGAGCCGAGCGCGAGGAAATCTTCGAACCACCGGTCGCTGAGGCTGCCACTGTGGGCGGGTGCGAGAGATCCACTTCGACAAATCCGTCGCGGCCGGGTACGACGCCGGCGCGCCGGACATGTTCGATCCGGCCGTCCTCGGTCCGACGGTCGGCTTCCTCGCCGCGCTCGCGGGCGACGGCGACGCGCTGGAGCTCGGGATCGGGACCGGCCGGGTCGCGGTGCCGCTCGCCGAGCGAGGGGTGCGGGTGCACGGCATCGACATCTCCGAGCCGATGATCGCCAAGCTGCGCGAGAAGCCGGACGCGGCGTCGATCGGGGCGACGGTCGGTGACATCGCCACCACCAAGGTGGACGAGACGTTCCGCCTCGTCTACCGGCCCGCAGGTTGCCACCGAGCTCGAGAGCGCGAACACCAACGCCTGCAGAACCGCCGTGGCACCAAGCACCGCGAGGCTCCAGGCCACCGCCCGAACGCCAGCGCGCGAGCGCACGATCGTCGGATCTACGAGGCCATGCGTGTGCCCTTGACCGTGGTTGTGCTCGGGCTCGGCGTCGTGACACGATTGCGATCGGTTGATGAGACGTCAGCCTGTCACACCGCGCCGGTACGTTGCCTCGCGTGCCCGAACGTTCCCCTCGAATCCGCCGAAGGCCACTGCCGGACGATGCATCGCTGGTCATCCGCGGTGACGAGCTCAACGAGCAGCTCATGCGCGCGGACGCCACGCGATTCCGACGCCGCTACCGCGACTGGGACCGGTTCGGCGTCTCAGCCCTCGCGGCTCGTGACGACGACGAAATCGCGATCTTGTGCGAAACGCGCCTCGAGAGGTTCGAGACGGTCGTGATCTATCGACGGCAGGCCCTCGAGGCTCTCGGAGTGGTCGTCGTGCCAACGTTCCGCACGCCTCACGTCACCCTCGCCCACGAGAACCTCGATTCGCTCGTGCAGGCACTCTTGACCTGCGAACATAGAGAGATCAGCAACCCGTACTTCAGTAGATGACGCCATGACCGACGGTTCCCGCGACCAGCCCGAGCTCGACCTCGTCGTCGATCTCAATGGTGAGGATGAGTCAGGCCTGCCGTGGGCCTTCGTCGACGAAGCCCGCGACCCAGAACTGATTCAGGAAGGCGCGTGGCTCGTCGTGGGCCAAGGCAACGTGCGCGCGGTCGCCCAAGTCGTCGAGATCGAAGGTGAGATCGTCCGTGTACGCCCCCTCCCCGGACCGGTGAGCAAGCATCGTCAGCTTCTGCGCGGTCGAGTCGCTTGACCCTCACCTCCGCAGGGTGATGACGGTCGCCGTACGCGGCAACAGCCTCGGCAAACACCTCTGACCTGCAAGGTTCTTGGAGCGGACGACGGGATTCGAACCCGCGACCCTCACCTTGGCAAGGTGATGCTCTACCAGCTGAGCCACGTCCGCGTGAGCCATGCAGATTACCGCAGGCTCTCCGTTGGCTTGCACGCCCCGTTTCGGCTCCGCGCCTCGGGAAACCACGCTCGCCCGCACCGACATCTCGTCGAACATCGCGGGTCGGTCGAGGATGACCAGAGCCCAGCTGGAGCGGGCCGTCGGCCACTAGCCCTGGGGTTGCTCGGTCGGGTAGGAACGCGCATCCCGATCGACCTGCGCTCCCTCATCGACCCGAGCCACACCGCGCTCCTCACCGTCGAGGTGCAGGAGGCCGTGGTCGGCGCGCGAGCAGCACTCCCGGCGCTTTCCGAGGCAGTCGCCGCCAGCGACATGCTCCCCAACATCGCCGCACTCGCAAGAGCGGCCCGAGCCGTTGGCGTCCCCGTCGTGCACTGCACGGCGGAGTCGCGGGCCGACGGCTTCGGCGCCAACCGCAACTCCAAGCTCTTCGCCGTCGCCGCGAAGGCCAGAACCGGAAAGCCAGCGCCACCGGGAGTGTTCGACGTCCATGCCGACGTGGGCGCCAGCCCGACGGACATCGTGCTCCCCCGCCTCCACGGCGCGTCACCGATGGCGGGCACGTCGCTCGACACGGTGCTGCGCAACGAAGGGATCACCACGATCGTCGCCACCGGCGTCTCGGTGAACGTGGCGCTGCTCGGGCTGGTGTTCGACGCGGTGAACCGCGCATATCAAGTGGTCGTCCCGCGCGACGCGGTGTGCGGAGTGGATCCCGGCTACGTCAACGCGGTCCTCGAGAACACCGTGTCCTTGCTTGCCACATTGACGACGACCAAAGACGTCCTCGGAGTGTGGAACGCCTGAGCCGTCTCAGTGCACGATCTCGCGCTCGCGCAGATCGTCGACGCGGCGCTTGTCGTAGCCGATCTCCGAGAGCACCTCATCGGTGTGCTCCCCTTGCGACGGTGCGGGTGTGAGCGTGACCGGAAGGTCCTCGGTGTGGATCGGCGTGGCGAGCAGGCGTAGCGGACCGACATCCGGGTGCTCGTGCTCGATGAACCGGAAGCGCGCCTGGAAGTGCGGGTCGTCGATCACCTCGGTCGGGGTGTTGACGGGCGCACCGGGCACATCGGCGTCCAGGAACAGCTGGACCCACTCGGCTTGGGTGCGCGTCTTGAAGAGATCAGTGAGCTGGCGGCGGAGGGTGACATCGCCCCGCCCGTGCTCGCCGAACTCGGCGTCGGACTCGCTCACGAGGTCATCGCGACCCACGGCCTTGCAGAAGCGACGGAAGAAGTGCCGCTCCGACGCAGCGAAGAGGACCGTCCTGTCGTCGGATGTCGCGTAGTACTGGTAGCGCACGGCTTCCTGCATGTTGGGACCGGCGGCACCGGCCGGCGCCTTGCCGCTGAGCAAGGGATCGAGGCGAGTCGCGTTCCACGAGACGGCCGCGTCGGCCTGTGCGACGTCGAGGTACGCGCCCTCACCAGTCGCACGCGCATGGATCACCGCCGCGAGCACACCGATCGTTGCGTAGAGGCCGCCGGCTTGGGTGCCGATGTCGAGGTAGCGCCTCGGGATCGAGACGAATCCGTCATCGGAGGTCTCGGGCGGCGCGTGGCCGGCATACGCGTCGTAGGCCACGCCGTGCGTCGGGAGGTCGCGGTACGGCCCGGTCTGCCCCAAGCCCGAGAGGCTGCAGAACACGATCGACGGCTTCAGCTCTCGCAGCGCGGCGTAACCCAGACCCCGCCGTTCGAGCGCGCCGGCGCGCATCCCTTCGACCACCACCTCACTCGACATGACCAGGTCGCGGAACACGTCAGCACCTTCGTCGGTGTGGAGGTCGATCACGATGCTGCGCTTGCCGCGGTTCCACCGGAGGTGGAGGAACGAGAGCTCACCTTGCTTGGCCGCACCGACGTGACGCGTGTAGTCACCCGCGCCGGGTGCTTCGACCTTGATGACGTCGGCACCGAGGTCGGCGAGGTGCATGCCGAGCATGTTCGGCGCGAGGAGCGCCGCCTCCACGACGCGGAGGCCATCGAGGAGCGCCATCGTCAGTTCCCGATGAAGTTGGCCTTGCGACCCTCGATGAGCGACTTGACACCCTCGGCCCGGTCCTCGGTCTGGGAGATCATCGCGGTCGCGGTTGCTTCCTCGGCGAACGAGGTGGCCATGTCGCTCACCAACGAGCGGCGATAGAGCCGCTTGGTCATCCCGAGGCTGCGGGTCGGACCCGAGGCCAGGCGCTGCGCGAGCTCGCTCGCAGTTGCCTCAACCTGGTCGGGTGACACGAGTCGGTTCACGATGCCCCAGTCGTGCAGCGTCTCGGACGTCACTCCGTCCGAGAGCAGCGCGATCTCGTTGAGCCGGTGGAACCCGATGATGCGCGGCAGGAAGAAGCCGTCGCCACCGTGCGGCACCATCCCGCGCCGCGCGAACACGTGCGTCCAGCGCGCTCCTTCCGCGGCGACCACGAGGTCGGCGAGGAGCGCCAACATCCAGCCGGCACCCGCGGTGGTGCCGTTCACCGCGCTGACCACTGGCGTCTCCATCTCCCAGAGCGCCTGGAAGAGGCGCTGCCACGTGGCAACGTGCGACCGGTAGTCGAGGATGCCGATCTTCGTGCGGACGGCGATCTTGGTGTCGCCGCGGGGCGTGAGGTCACCGCCCGTGCAGAAGTCCTTGCCGGTGCCGGTGATCACGACGGCCCGGATCTCGGGCTCGGCGTCGAGCATCGGGAACAGCGCGATGAGCTGGTCGCGCAACTCGAAGTCGATGCCGTTGCGCTTCTCGGGCCGGTTGAGGCGAACCCATTGCACCGCGCCGTCGCGCTCGAGGATGAGGCTCTCGCTGATGGCGGGCACCCTACCTATTCGGGATCAACCGCAGGCTTTTCGGCACGCTCAATACACGTATTTGTTGTTCAGCGTGCCGAGAACGCGGGGCGGGCGGGCGGCCGGCTACGGGCCGGGTTCGATGGCGGCCTTGAGCTCGTGCTTCTTGACCTTGCCGCTGGCGGTCATCGGGAGCTCGGTGACGATCTCGAGCTGCTCGGGCAGCTTGCGCTTCGAGAGCCCGCGGCCGAGCAGGAACTCGCCGAGCTCTTCGAGTGTGGGAAGCGAAGCCGGGTCGCGGGCGGCGACGCACGCGCACGCGCGCTCCCCCGTCCGTTCGTCGGGCATCGCGATGACGGCGACGGCCCGCACCTTGGGATGCTCGTGGAGCAGGTCTTCGATCTCGCGCGCGCTGACCTTCTCGCCCGAGCGCACGACGATGTCCTTCAGTCGACCGGTGACCGTGAGATACCCCTGGTCGTCGAGCACACCGAGATCGCCGGTGCGGAACCAGCCGTCATGGGTGAGCGAACCGGTGTCCAACTCGACGTCGCGGTATCCCAGGAAGAGCTCCGGTCCCCGCGCCTCGATCTCCCCGTCGTCGGACACGCGCACCTGGTTGTCGCCGATGGGGCGCCCGTCGGTCTCGGCGCGCTTCTCCAACGACTCGCCGAGTCCGGCTGAGCTGGTGATGCTCGGGAACTCCGTGGAGCCGTAGCCGCGGCCGGTGCGCACATCGAGCCGTTCGGTCGCGGTGCGGATCAGCTCGGGCGGCACGTCGGCACCGCCACAGGGAAACATCCGCAACGAAGACACGTCGAACCGTTCGAGGTCGGGGTGTTCGACCGCTCCTTGGAGGAACGGGGTCGCGCCACCGCAGAACGTGCCCTTCTCGGACTCGACGAGCTCGAGGAACCGGCCTGGTTCCCAATCGGGCATGAGCACGCTCGTCGCGCCCAACAGCACGGGGAGCAGCACCCCGTAGAGAAGTCCCGAGATGTGGGCGACCGGTGACGGCATCACGAACACCTCGGCGTCCGTCATCTCGTGGAACTGCGCTTGCGCGCGGCACTCGGCGAGGAGCGTGTGATCGGAATGGAGCACACCTTTGGGATCAGCGGTCGATCCTGACGTGTAGAGCAGGTAGTGCGGTTGCCTCGGGTCGACCTTCGGCGGCTGTGGTCGTGCGCCGGCCTCTTGCAGCGCGCGCACGTCCTCAGCGCGTTCGAGGAACACGGCGCTCGCCGCTTGGTGCCGGATGAAGGACACCTCGCGATCCCGGTACACGGGCACGATCGGGTTGTGTACCGCGCCAAGGCGGTCCACTGCGAAGCACAACAGCAACGACTCGGCGCAGTTCGGGAGCTGCGACGTGACGGCATCGCCAGGACCCATGCCTTGACTACGCAGTCCGGCCGCGAGCTCGTCGACCGCGAGGTCGACTTCGCCGTACGTCAGGCGCCGCTCGGCATCAATGACCGCGGTCTTCGTCGGTTGGCGAGCGGCGTGTTGTGCGAGGGCGTGCGAGAACGTGGCCGCAGTCACGGGCGCGAACCGAGCCCGATTTCGGTAGCGAGACGGTCGCGGTGCCGGGTCGTGCCGCCCAACGAGAGCTCGAACGACTTGGCGACTCGTGTGTAGCGGTGGAGCTCGTGCTCGGTGGCGAACCCCATCGCGCCGTGCACTTGGTGTGCGTGCAGGAAGACCCGACGCATGGCATCGTTCGCAAACGACTTGGCTGCCGTGACGGCGATCGCCGCGTCGGCATCGTGGTCCAGCGCCCAGGCCGCGCGGTACGCCAAGTAGCGGCACGCGTCGACGTCGGCCCGCATCTCGGCACAGCGGTGTGCGACCGCTTGGAACGTCCCGATGGGACGGCCGAACTGGTGACGGTTGGTCGCATGGTCCACGCTGAGCTCGAGCGCACGTTCCGCGGCACCTATGGCGTAGGCCAACCTGGCCACGGCGTTGTAATCGAGCACGCGCGCGAGCACCACTGCGCTATCGGCAGTGCTTCCCAGCCGTTCCGCGGGCGCTTGTTGGAAGGTCAGCGCTGCGTGGGGCTCCGCACAAAGAGGATCGTGATCGTGGACGCGCACCGCGCCGCTGCGCTCCACCACGCGCAATCCTTCACTGGTGACAACGACGATGACTGCGACATCGGGCACCCATGGCACGAGCACCTTGGTGCCGGTCAAAGCACCAAGACCCGACATCGGGGCCGGGCTCCACTCGTCGCGCATGCCAGCTTCGAGCACCGCAACGGTTCCGGTGAACGCGCCGGTCGCCAACGTCGGGAGCCATTGGTCTTGCAGATCGGGTGTGCCGGCCCAGCGCAACGCGAGCGCGGCCGTCACGCTGGGGATGAGCGGCGACACGACGGGACCGCGACCGAGCGCTTCGCACACCAGCACGAACTCGGTCATACCCGCGCCAGATCCGCCGTGCTCCTCCGGCACCAAGAGTCCAGCCCAACCGGTGTCACGCATCGCCGGCCATGGGTCGGCGTCGTCAGCGTGCCGATCGACGAACGCGCGCGCGGTGTCGGCAAGCAGCCGCTGCTCGTCGCTGAGCTCGAGGTTCATGGCTCGCGCGGGAGACCGAGGCCCCGCTGGGCGACGATGTTCTTCTGGACTTCTAGCGAGCCACCCGCAAGCGTCGATGGGATGTTGCGGGTCCAGTAGCGGTGGATCTCCCCCCGCAGCGGTGCCCACTCGTCACCCGCACGCAGCTGCCCCGTCGGGCCGAGGATCTCGAGCCCCACATGACCGACAGCCTGTTCGAGTTGGGTGTTGTGCATGCGCGCGACCGACGCCTCGACCGTCGGCACCTCACCCTTTGCCTGCATCGAGATCGCGCGGTAGTTCAGGAGCCGCGCCGCGTCGTACCGGGTGTAGAGGTCGGCGAGGCGGTCCCGCACGATTGGATCGTCACCAAGCCCTGCATCGTTGGCGTAGTCGACGAGCAGCTCGATCACGCGTCCGGCGCGCGCATAGCGGGCGATGCCGGTGCGCTCGAAGGTGAGGCCCGCAACCACGAGATCCCAACCATGGTCCTGCCCGCCGAGCAGGCAGTCGCGCGGAACACGAACGTCATCGAGGAACACTTCGTTGAACTCGTGCGGTCCGGCCATCGTGTCGATCGGGCGGACGGTGATGCCGGGCGTCGTCATGTCGAGCAGCAGCATCGAGATCCCGCGGTGCTTCGGCGCCGATGGGTTCGAGCGAACAAGCAGCAGGCACCAATCGGCCGGTGAGTCGGCGTAGCTGGTCCAGATCTTCTGGCCGTTCACGATGAAGTGATCACCGCGGTCCTCGGCGCGCGTGATGAGTGACGCAAGGTCGGAACCCGCGTCCGGCTCGGAGAACCCCTGACACCAGATCACCTCACCCCGCGCCATCGGCGGAAGGAAGCGCGCGTGCTGCTCGGGCGTCCCGAAGCGCATCAGCAGCGGACCGATGTAGTTGAGGTTCATGTACTGGGGACCGCGTGGCTCTTCACGCGCCCACATCTCCTCGCGCACGATGGCTTGCTTCCACACGCTCGCACCCGAGCCGCCGTGCTCGGGCGGCCAGGCCATCGTGAGCCAACCGCGGTCGGCGAGCTTGGCGCACAGCTCACGGGTGAACGGCATGGCCCGCTCGTCTTCGGTGAACATGCCCTGCCACCAGTCGGGCACTTCGGCGTCGAGGAAGTCGCGCAGCTCCGTGCGGAACGCTTCCTCTTCCTCGGTGAACTCGAAGTCCATGCGCGACGCGCTACCGGTCGCTGCGCACGATGCCGCCGTCGACCGTGAAGCACGAGCCGGTGATCCACGACCCACGTTCGGAGACGAGCAGTGCGACGAGCCCCGAGACGTCACTCGGCTCTCCCATCCGACCGATCGGGATGGGTCGCTTGCGCAGCGTGGCTTCGTACACCTCCTCCACGGTCTTGCCGGTCACCTCGGCGCTCTTCTCCGCGGCAGCTTGGACTCCTTCGCCCTTGATGAGTCCCGGGACGACGCAGTTCGTGAGCACGCCGTCGCGCGAGAACGCGTTGGACTGCGTCTTCGAGAAGTTGATGAGCGCAGCCTTTGACGCCGCGTACGGGCCGAAGAACTCGTCCGGCTCTCGACCCTGACGTGAGGAGATGTTGACGATCCGTCCCCACCCGCGCTCCCGCATGCCAGGAACGAACGCTTGCGACATGCGCACTGCGCTCATGAGGTTGAGGTCGATGCTGGCGTACCAGTCCTCGTCAGTGAGGTCGAGCAGCGCCTTCATCGAGCTCTTGCCTGCATTGTTGATGAGGATGTCGACACGGCCGAAGTGCTCGTGCACCGCGTCGGACACGCGCTGAACGCCGGAGGTCGTTGCAACGTCGGCGACGACGCCGAGCGCGTCTCGGCCAAGCGCTCGTAGGTCGGCGGTCGTCGCGTCGACTACCTGTTCCCGGCGGGCGCAGATGGCGACGTCCGCGCCTTCCGTCGCCAGTGTGAGCGCGATCTCGCGGCCGATTCCCTGGCTCCCGCCAGTGACCAGCGCGACGCGGCCTTCGAGCCCAAGGTCCATCAGGAGCGGACCATCAGAGCGGGAGCCGATACGCCTCGATCGCGCTTCCGCCGAGGATCTTGCGCTGAACGAGCTCGGTCACGATGAGTCCTTTCGCGGCGCGGGGTGCAGCCATTCTGGGTGCCTACCCCCCGAGGCCGCCACCAAGGACCTGATCGTCAGGTGCGGGCAGGCATCTGGAGGAGCTCGACCGGCACTCCGTCGGGGTCTTCGACGTAGAAGCTGCGGGCGCCGATTCCGGCGATGTCCACGATCGCGGTCGGGTGGTGTCGACCGCTGCTGACGATGGCGGCGTGACGGGCGTCGACGTCGTCGACCTCGATCGACAGGTGCGCAGTGCCAGGTCGGTTGTGCGAGACGGGCGCCGGGTCACCACCGGCGCGCCGGTATTCCACGAGCTGGAGCGTCGATCCGCCGAGCTCCAACATCGCGACGTCGATCTCGGCACCACGGTTGCGGGTGAGCTCGTCAAACCACTCGCCACCGCTGTCGAGGCGCATCATCAGCTGCATGCCGATGACATCCCTGTAGAACTCGATCGACGCGTCGAGGTCGTTGACCGTCAACCCGACGTGACCAAGTCGAGGCTCCACGTCGGTGCGGGTCAGGTGCCGGCAAGTGCGGCAACGACCGGTGCGAACGCTTCGTACGTGTCGTCGCCCAGCACCGCGTAGCTGACACCCCACTCGTCGCGACGACGTTTGAGCGTGTCAATGCACTCGTCGACGGTGCCGACGAGTGCGACACCTGACTCAAGCGCGTCCTCCCCGCTCATGCCGAACCCGGCTGCGACCGCGCCGGCAAAGCCCAACGCATCATCGGTGATGGACGCGAGGAAGTAACGGATCTGGAGCTCGATGTCCTTGAACCGCTTGCCCGCGCCTTCCTTCACCCACTCGATCTTCTGCTTGGTGCCCTCAGCCGTCGCGGATTGCACGGCGTCGGCAGTGATCGCGCCCTTGCGCAGGTTCGGGTTGATGCCGACGATGTCGGCTTCTCGGCCGGCGAGGCGCAGCACCCGCGGTGCGCCACCGCCGACGACGATGGGCGGGTGTGGCTTCTGCACCGTGGCGGGGCTGCCGGTGTAGTCGGTGACCTCGTAGTGCGTGCCCTTGAGGTTGAACGGCTTGCCCGACCACGCGCCCTTGCACACTGCGAGCGCCTCTTCGAGGCGTTCGACGCGGGTGCCTGGCGGGTCGTACGGCATGCCGAGCGCGTCGTAGTCGGTCTGCATCCATCCCGCGCCAAGGCCGAACTCGAGTCGGCCGCCGGAGAGCACGTCGATGGTCGCGCCTTCTTTGGCGGCAACGGCGGGGTGCTTGTAGTCGTTGCCGAGCACGAGGTGACCGATCTTGAGGTCGTCGGTGTAGGCGGCCGCGAACGAGATCGCCACCATCGGCGCGAGCTGGTCGTCGATGAAGTGGTCGGGCATGTACAGCGTCGAGTAGCCGAGCGCTTCGATCTTGCGCGCCTTGTGCTTCCAGTCCTCGGCGGATGACGCGGTCGACACCTGCACGCCGAAGCGGAACTTGTGGTCATGGGCCATTGGTCAGATCCTCACGTTCCGGCCAGCTTGGCCACGACAGGTGCGAACTCGTCCATCACTTCGGAGCCGACGACGTGGTAGCTCATCTGCCACCGCTCGCGGCGCCGATGGATCGTCTCGATCATCTCGTCGACGGTGCCCACGAGCCCGACCGGGCTGTCGAGGACTTCTTCGGCCGTGCACTCGAACGTCGGCGCCATCGCCTCGGCGATCGACTTCGAGTCGTCAGTGAACATCGTGAAGCCGGCGAAGGACTGGATCTCGATGTGGTCGAACTTGTCGCCTGCGCCTTCGCGAACCCAACCGAGCTTCTTGTCGGTGGCCGCCGGGTTCATCGATGGTGCGGTGCTCGGATCGTTGGCAACGCCGTTCTTGAGGTTGGCGTTGATGCCGACGATCTGTGCTTCCCGGCCAGCAAGGCGCAGGACACGCGGCGCGCCACCACCGATCACGATCGGTGGGTGCGGCTTCTGCACGGGCTTGGGCATCCCGTCGAGGCCGGTGATCGTGTAGTGCTCGCCCTCGAACGAGAACTCACCGTCGGCCATCAGGCCCTTGACGACCGCCAGCGACTCCTCGAGCCGGTCGACCCGAACGCCCGGAGCGTCCAGCGGCATGCCCGCCTTCTCGTAGTCGACGGTCATCCAGCCCGCGCCGAGCCCGAGCTCGAGCCGCCCGTCGGAGAGAAGGTCGAGCGTTGCCGCGTCACGAGCGACGACGACCGGGTGCCGGTAGTCATTGCCGAGCACGAGCGAACCGACCCGCAGCGTGTCGGTCGCTTCGGCGGCCATCGCCATCGCCGGGAACGGCCCGAAGGGATGGTCGACGAAGTGGTCGGGCACATACAGGGTGGAGAACCCGAGGTCTTGTGCCTTGCGCGCCGTCTCGCGGTACTCCTTGCCCGACGCGGCGCTCAACGCCATCACACCGAAGCGGAACTTCCGGTCGTGCGCCACGGCGCCGCACGCTACTCGTCCCGGATTTCGGCGCAATCCATCTTTTGGCGTCGCACAACCCACCTCTACGGTGGATTTTCGACGCCAAAACTTGCTGCTAGCGGCCGGTGCTGCCGAAGCCGTAGGTGTCGCGGGTGGTCTCGTCGAGGGTGTCGACTTCGTGCCAGTCGACGAGTGACTCGACCTTGGTGATCACGAGCTGTGCGATGCGGTCGCCACGATTGACGGTGTAGCGCTCGGACGGGTCGGTGTTGACGAGCAGCACCTTCAGCTCGCCGCGATAGAGAGGATCGATCAGCCCCGGTGTGTTGAGGCAGGTGATGCCGTGCTTGAGCGCGAGCCCTGAGCGCGGCATCACCAGACCGGCGTAGCCCTCGGGGATCGCGACGGCCAGACCGGTAGGCACCAACGCACGCCCCCCTGCCGGCGCGAGCTCGACTTCTTCGTTGGCGTGCAGGTCGTAGCCAGCGTCGTGCGCGTGCTGCTGCGCCGGCGCCTCGGCCGCTGGATCGAGCTTCGTGAATTCGATCTGCACGGAGCCGAACCTACGCCGCGAAGTCCCCCGCCAGCTCGATTCGCTGCTCGTCGGTCAGCACCGCCTCGGCCTGGTACTCGGGGTGGTCCACGACGATCCGCGAGGGACCGGCTGCGAACACCGTCTCCTGCTCCGCAGTGAACGAGAACGTGAAGTAGTGGACGGTGGAGGTGATGTCCTCACGGGTCAGGCGCTCGGCGTCCTCTTCGCGGGCGCTGACCTTGTCGTCACCGAAGACGACATGGACGTGGTCTTCGATGCCGACGAGCCTCGGCAACCACTCGCGCAGCTCCGCGTTCTCCTCGATCTCGATGAAGCACGTCGCCCGCAGCTCACCATCCTCTGGGATGAGCGCGTTGTAGACCTCGAGCTCCTGGGCAATCTGCTCGTCGTGGAGCATCTTCTCGGCGCGAGCCATCTCCTGGATCTGGAACCGCATCGTGGTCGCGTTCTCGAAGACGATCGACATGAGCTCACCGAGCTTCACTCTTCGACGCTTCTTCATCTTGATGACGTCGGCGAGGAACGTCTCGCGTTCGCGCTCGTACTCGCGGAGGTCCTTGATGTCAGCGGTGGTGAGCTTCTGCATCGTTACTCCGGCCCAATGCCGTACGCGCGGGCGAGCACCTGCACCGGGTGGCTCGGCACCTTGCCGGTTGCCTCACGGATCGCGGTGTTCGCGAGGTGGCAGTCGCCGGCTACGAGCTCGGTGTCGGCCTTCTCGATGTTCTCCATCAACGGCTTGGCGATCTTCTTCGCCATCTCGACGTTCTCGGCCCGCAGACCCCAGGTACCGTCGATCGCGGAGCACCGTTCGACCATCGCGACGCGGGCGCCGGTGAGCGCCATCAGGTCTTTGCTCTTCGGCCCGATCTGTTGCGCTCGGTAGTGGCACGCCGCGTGCCAGGTGATCGACGCATAGATCTTCCCGTCGAAGGTCAGGTCGAGCGGTTCCTCACGGTGACGGGCCATCAGGTACTCGGCAACGTCGAAGGTGTGCTCGGCGACCCTGCGGGCATCGTCGGTGCCGAGGAAGTCGGGAACCTCGTTCTTCAAGACATAGGCACACGTGGGCTGGGGGACGACGATGTCGCGACCGGCCTCGACCGCCGGGAGCAGCGCCGCGACGTTCTGCTCGGCGTGCTCCCGGAACTTGCCGACGTCGCCGGCATCGAGCCACGGCATGCCGCAACACACCTGGCCGACGGGCAGATCGCACGCGATGCCGTTGCGCTCGCAGACCTGCACGGCCGCCTTGCCGATCTCGGGGTCCTGGTACTCGACCAGGCAGGTGGGGAACAGCGCGACGCGCTTCGACGCCGCGGGGTCGGCGTCGCTGGACGTGCGGTTGTTGAACCACTTCGAGAAGCGCTCGCGGGCATACTCAGGGAGCAGGCGCGTGCGCGAGATGCCCGTCGCCTTCTCCATGAGGAAGCGCACCGGCCTCACGTCGGTGGTGCGGTTGACGAAGGGTGAGAGCGCGGTCGCGACCTTGCCTTGCAGGTCGGTGCGGGCGAGCAGCCGCGCGCCCCGCTGCACTTCCTTCTTCTCGGCCTGGATCGCGAGCGAGCGGAGCATGAGGCGCGGGAAGTCGATCACCCACTCCTGCCCTTGCTCCGGTGTGTACGGGCAGGCGACGTAGCAGAGCTTGCACTGGTAGCACTCGTCGACGACGACCTTGTGCTGCTCCTCGGTGAGGAACCGCACGTCGTGCGCGCCGTCGTCGCGCTCGTCGATCATCTTGAAGAGATCCTTGAACGACGGGCAGAACTTCACGCAGATCCGGCAGTCCGAGCAGATCTGGAACGTGCGATCGCGCTCAGCACGCGTGTCAGCACCGTCGAGGTACCGGGCGTCGATCGGGTCGTAGAGGTGGGTCACCATCGAAGGCTCCGTTCACGCGTCAGGGTGCGTCCCCCAGGCCGGGATACCCGGTTGAGGGACGCACCCGAACGGTGACTACTTGATGGACTCGAGGCCGGACGTGAAGCGGCCGGCATGGCTCTTCTCAGCCTTGGCCAGCGTCTCGAGCCATTCCGCGATCTCGTCGAAGCCCTCGTCGCGCGCGGTCTTGGCGAACCCCGGGTACATCTCGGTGAACTCGTAGGTCTCGCCTTCGATCGCCGACTTGAGGTTGTCGGACGTGGCGCCGACCGCGACACCGGTCACCGGGTCGCCGACCTCGGCAAGGAAGTCGAAGTGGCCGAACGCGTGGCCGGTCTCACCCTCGGAGACCGAGCGGAACAGCGCGGCCACGTCGGGGTAGCCCTCCACATCAGCCTTCTGCGCGAAGTAGAGGTAGCGGCGGTTCGCCTGGCTCTCGCCGGCAAACGCCTCCTTCAAGTTGTCGTGCGTCTTGGATCCGTTCAGGTCGGGCATGTCTCCTTGCCTTTCTTTGTGTTGGTCCGTCTTCCGAGATCAGCTGGTTGCGGCGCACTCGTCGCACACGCCGCGGAAGTTCACCTCGACGTCGTCCACGGTGAAGCCTCGTCGCTCGCGGGCGGGGATGCGCACCGAGGCGACGTCAACGAGCACGTCGCGCACCTTCCCGCAACGCGTGCAGATCAAGTGGTGGTGCGCGTCCTCGACGTTGGGGTCGACACGCACGCTGCCCGTGCCCACGTCGAGGAGCGCGACCTCACCGAGACCTTCGAGGTCGTGGACGGTCTGGTACACGGTCTTGAGCGAGATGGTCGGCATCGCCGCCCGGGCGGACTCGTACAGCGATTCCACCGTGGGGTGCTCGACGTTGTCCTGGAGCAGCCGGAAGATCGCCTGGCGCTGCGGAGTCACCCGCAGGCCCTCGGCCCGGAACCGCCCGGTGAGCTCGTCGACCGTCTTCACGGTGGCCGACCTTATCAACAATTGTTGTCGATTGCCAATCGCTTCCCGAGCCAACCACAAGACCTTCAGTGCTTCAGTGAGCCTTCGCCGAGCTTCGACCGGAGGTCCTTCTCGAAGGCGGCGGTCGCCTCCCCCGCGTGCTGCTCGCGCAGTCGCTCGAGGTTCGGGTAGCCGGCGTCGCGCTCTGCGTCCCACTCGTTCGCGAAGTCGCCGGAGGCGATGTACTCGAGCATCTCCTTCATCTTCGGGGCGACGTCGAACTCCTTGAACGCGTCGCGCCGCGTGAGCTGCCCGTACTGGCTCGTCGGCGAGTGGAACCGGAACTGCCCGGCGTACCCGATCTCGCGGATCAACCGCATCGTGCGCTCGCTCTCCCCCGACAGCGTCATCTCGGTGATGATCGCCTCGAGCGGGATGCCCATCTCGACGAGTGAGCTCACGTAGGCGTTGCCGACATGGGTCATGACCGCCGACCGCACCTGCTCCTCGGCGAGGTCGAGCAGGGCCTCCTGGTGAGGTGTGAGCTCGATCGCGCCCTGCTTGAGGCCCCCGATCGCCTTCGCGAGCGCGAGCGTGCGGGCCTGCGCGTTCCCGGTGACGTCACGGTGCACACCGACGGCGGTGATGAAGCCGATGCCCTCCTCGTAGCAGAGTCTCACCTCGGGACCGAGCATGCGCGGCGCGACCATCCCGACGTCACCGGCCGGATCGAATCGATCGAAGGCCAGCGTGTAGCCACTGGCCACGATCGTGAGCCCGTCGTCCTTGCGCGTGATCGGCAACGACGGGATCACGTCATCGGGCACGAGCACGCACACCACGTCGACATCGCTCGCGTCATCGAGATCGAGGGGCGTGAAGCCGTCGCTCTCGGCCTTCTCCCGGCTCTCGTCGGCGCGCACGCACACCTGCACGTCGAACCCGGAGTCGCGCAGGTTCAACGACCAGGAGCGTCCCTGGTTGCCGTACCCGACGACCGCGACCGATGAGCCCGAGAGCACACCGACGTCGGCGTCGTCGTCATGGAAGATCTTCGCCGCCATCTCTGCCGTACTCTACGCAGCGCATGGGATTGCTGGTCGGGGACGTGATCCGCCACGGCGCTCGGGTCACGCCTCAGCGCCTGGCGGCGACGAACGGTGACGAAGAGCTGACATTCGCAGAGCTCGACGCGCGCTCGAGCCAGGTGGCACGGGCGCTGTCACAACTCGGCGTCAGACGTCACGACCGAGTCGCATGGTGGGGCGAGACCAGTCTCGAGGCGATGCCCATCTTCGGGGCGTGCGCCAAGCTCGGCGCGCCGTTCATGCCGGTGAACGCGCGTGTGGGCGTCGACGAGGCCGCCGAAGTCATCGGCTACGCGAAGCCGAAGGTCACCATCGTCGACGAGTCACACGCCGCGGCAACGCCGTCGTTCCCGTACGCGGACCAGGCCGCCGTGTTCCGCGACGCGGCCGGTGCCGAGACGAGCGACGTCGTCGATCGTGATCTCGACGAGCGTGACACCCACGTCATCTTCTTCACCAGCGGCAGCACGGGCCGCTCGAAGGGCGTCGTGCTCTCGAACCGGGTCAGCTACCTGCGTTCGTTCCCGAACCTACTCACCGATCACTCCGATGGCACCGTGTGCATGTTCCCGCTGTTCCACATGTCGGGCTGGTCGATGACGCTCAACGCGTGGCAGATGCGCTGCCCGCTGCACCTCGTCCCGAACCCCGACGCGCACTCGCTCCTTGCGACTGCACAGCGGCGCAAAGCCACCCGTCTCTACTGCATCCCAGCAGTGTGGCGACGAGTGCTCGAACACGATCGCTCGTCGTACGACCTCTCGACGCTGAAGGAGTGCGACACCGGCACGTCGGCGACCCCACCTGAGCTGCTCGCCGCGATCAAGGACGCGTTCCCCGAGACGGTCACGCGCATCTACTACGGGTCGACCGAGGCGGGTCCGGTCGCGATGCTCGCCGACGCCGATGTGATGCGGAAGCCGGGTGCAGTGGGCTTGCCGCCACCGGGCGTTGCCATCCGCCTCACCGACGAGGGCGAGGTGTGCACCTCGAGCGAGCTGCTCATGGACGGCTACTTCGAGCAGCCCGACGCCACCGCCGACGCCCTCCGACCCATCGAAGCCGGCGGGCTGTGCTGGTATCACTCGGGTGACCTGGGCTCGCTCGACGACGAGGGCTACCTCTCGATCGTCGGTCGCGTTCATGACGTGCTGCGCACCGGCGGCGAGACTGTCGCGCCCGGCGAGGTCGAGTCGGTGCTCGCGGATCACCCGGCGATCGCCGAGGTCGCCGTCGTCGGGCTGCCGGACGCCGAATGGGGCGAGATCGTGTGCGCGGCCGTCGTGCCCCGGCCGGGTCACGGGGCCGACGTGAGCGTGCGCTCACTGCGCGCGCACTGCGATGGGCGGCTCGCGGCGTTCAAGCAGCCCCGCCGCGTCGAGCTCGTCGACGAGCTCCCCCGCACGGCCGCGACCGGCCAGGTCCAGCGCACCCTCCTCGTGGAGCGCATCACGGCCGGCGCGTGAGCCGACCCTGGCGGTTGCGTCAGGGTGGGCCGTCGGGACAGGATTCCGCACCACTCGACTAGAGGGAGTCCAGGGATGGTCAAGCGTCGAATGGTCGCGGTAATCGTCGCTTCGGTGCTCGCCACTGCGGCGTCGATCGTCACCGGCGGCGTGGCCGGGGCCGATCACAAGCCCGTCAACTTCGACAAGCTGAAGCTGATCAAGGAACCGGCGAGCTGCGACGAGCCCGACCAAGGCATTACCGACGACACCATCAAGGTGGGTGTCATCAGCATCCTCAGTGGTCCCCAGGCAACGAGCTTCGCGCCCAGCACCATGCAGGGCATCGAGGCACGCGTCGAACGGGCGAACACCACGGGTGAGCTCGGCGACCGTCAGATCGAGCTGCTGCCAGTCGACGATGCGGCGGACCCGGCCCGCAACCTCACGGCTGCGCAGCAGCTGAACGAGGAAGAGCAGGTCTTCGGGGTCATCTCCCAGACCAACGTCGCCAAGGGTGGTGCGGAGTACCTCCACGAGGAGGGTGTGCCGGTCACCGGTTGGCACATCGGTGAGGGCGTGTGGGGCATCTACGAGAACATGTTCTCGTGGCGGCCGAGCCAGCCACCCGATCCGCGCACGATTTTCACGCTCCGCACGGCCGAGGTGTTGAAGGAGCTCGGCGCCAAGAAGATCGCTGTCGTCGGCAGCAACTCCGAGTCGAGCGCGGTGAACACCGCGCAGACCGTCACCGCGGTCGAGAACACCAAGGGCCTCAAGCTCGTGTACGACACGGCCGACGTGACGCCCGAGCAGCAGGACTTCACGGGCATCGCCGCGCAGATCAAGGACTCCGGAGCCGACGGGCTCTACATGGCGATCGCTGGTCTGCAGGCGAGCGGTCTGCTCCAGGCGCTGGACCAGGCCGGGGTCGAGCTGAAGGTCAGGGTCCTGCCCGGTGGCTACGACGACCGCGCCGCCGGACTCGCGGGGTACGAGGGTTCGTACGTCGGCACCGAGTTCGCGCCGCTCGAGGTCAACGCCCCGGGTCACCAGCAGTACATCGAGGACATGGAGGCGCTCGGGTACGACCCGCTGCGGTTCTTCAGCATCCACGGCTACCTGGGTGCGAACATGTTCATCGAGGGGATCAAGGCGGCCGGCGTGGGCTGCCCGACCCGCGAGGCGTTCATCAACAACCTGCGGCTCCTCGAGGACTACGACCTTGACGGGTTCTTCGTCCCGGCGGATTACGCCAAGGTCTTCGGTCGCCCTCAGCTCTGCATCTACTACCTCCAGATCGAGGACGCGGCGTTCGTCCCGATCTTCGACGGTGAGCCGTTCTGCGCTTCGCACGTCTCCGACGACGGCAAGATCCGGAAGGTGAAGAAGTCCGAGCGCGCCATCGGGTGACACGAGACGATCGAACGAGCGGGCCGGGTCACCTCACCGTGACCCGGCCCGGCGCGTAGCCGGGGTCACGCATGGGGCCGTACATCCTGTCGGGGCTGGTACTGGGGAGCATCTCCGCGGTCTCTGTTCTCGGGCTGGTGCTCACGTACAGCTCGTCGCGCGTCTTCAACTTCGCGCACGGCGCGATGGCCTACTTCATCGCAGTGCTCTACTGGTGGCTCACCGACGACCAGGGGTGGTCGGTGTGGCCGGCCGCGATCGTGTCGGTGCTGGTCGTCGCACCGCTGCTGGGCTTGTTCCTGTGGGCGATCGTGTTCCGTCGCCTGACGCACGCCACGCCGGTCGTGCGCTTCGTGTCGACCGTCGGGCTGTGGGTTGCGATCCCAGCGCTGGCTCGCATCATCTTCCCGATCATCAGCGCCGGGAGCGACGTGCAGACGCGCGGACTCGGTGGCACCCCACCCGGACAGTTCGACGTCCTCGGCGTGACGGTGAACTGGAACCAGGCGACGGTGATCATCGGTGCCGCCGCGGTGGCTGTCGGATTCACCATCTTGATGCGATTCACCCCGCTCGGACTCATGACCCGCGCCGCGGTCGACTCGCCCCGCGTCGCCGCGATCGCGGGCATCAACCCGTCGGCGATCACCGCGATCTCGTGGATGCTCGGCACGATGCTCGCCGGACTCGCCGGCGTGCTGCTCAGCCCGCTCCTGGGGATCAGCGAGATCCAGTTCACGCTCCTGCTCGTCGTCTCGTTGGCGGCGGCGGTGCTCGGTCGCATGACGAGCATCCCGCTCGCGTTCGGTGGCGCGATGGCGATCGGGATGATCCAGGGCCTCTCCGAGAAGTGGGAGAGCGCGAACCTGGGGTTCGTCGAGTTCAGCCTCGACGGGTTCAAGCCGAGCGTGCCGTTCGTGCTCATGCTGATCGCGCTGCTCGCCTACCAGGGCTTGCGACGGGAGCAGTTCGAGGTCGACCTGCGCGCGGGCCCGACCGAGGAGGAGGTCGCCCCCGCCGCCCGGCTCACCGGCTGGAAGGCCGCGATCGGCCCCATCGCCGTCGCACTCGTGCTGTTGTCGGTCCCGATCTGGTTGAACGACTTCTGGATCGGAGTCGTCAGCCAGGGCGTGGCGCTCGGCGTGCTCTTCCTCACGTTCACCGTGGTCACCGGCGAGGGCGGCATGGTGTCGCTCGCCCAGGTGAGCCTCGCGGGGATCGGCGCGTTCACGGCCGCGAAGCTCGCCACCGACGCGGAGTGGCCGGTGTGGCTCGCGCTGCTTGCCGGAGGGGCGGTCGCCGTGCCGATCGGCCTGTTGCTCGCGGGGCTGACCCTGCGACTGGGCGGGCTCTACCTCGCGCTTGGCACCCTCGCATTCTCGCAGCTCTTGCGGTTCACGGTCTTCGGCCGCGATGACTTCGACAACTTCGGCAGCGGCGTCGCCATCGATCGTCCGGAGTTCTTGGGGATCGACTTCAGCATCTCGGGTGGAAGGGACAACTTCTACTACCTCCTGGTGATCGTGTTCATGGTTGCCGCGCTGGTCGTGGTGAACCTGCGTCGCTCGACGACCGGGCTCGTGCTCACGGCCATGCGGTCGAGCGAGCAGGCTGCGGCGACGACAGGCATCAGCATCCTGCGTTCGAAGCTGATCGCGTTCGGCACGAGCGCGTTCATCGCCGGCTTGGGTGGCGGGTTGTTCGCGGTGAGCTTCGGACGGGCAACGAACGTGTCATTCGAGGTGCTCGTCGGGATCGTGTGGCTCGCCATCGTGGTCACGTGGGGTGTGCGCTCGGTGCTGGGCGCACTCATGGCTGGGATCCTCTATGTCGTCGTGTCGCCACCGACGGACAAGCTCAGCTTCATCTTCGTGATCATCGTGGTGTTCGCCATGATGGGCGAGACGGCGAGACTGATCGGCTCGAAGGCGATCTACACCGCGCGAGGAGCGTTGCTCGGGGTCGGGGTGCTCGCGGTTGGCATCACCGCGATCGTGCTCTTGCTCCCGGTCGAGATCGAGCTGTCAGAGAAGGCCAAGGAGGTCCCGACGCTGCTGTTCGGTCTCGGCGCGGTGTTCCTCGCCCGCCAGCCCCGGGGCGTGCTGTTCGACGTGATGAACCGCATCCGGCTGCGTCAGTTGCAGCGCGAGCGTCAGCTCGCCGATGGCGCGACAGCGGAGGCAGCCACATGAGCGCTCCCCTCCTGACCGCCGAGGAGATCGTCGTCCGCTTCGGCGGCGTCGTGGCGCTCGACGGCGTCGACTTCACGGCCGACGCGCGGGCCATCACCGGCCTGGTCGGACCGAACGGCGCAGGCAAGACGACGCTCTTCGGCATCCTCTCCGGGCTCCTGCGACCCCGCGCCGGCCGCGTGTCGTTCGACGGGACCGACATCACCCGAGCCAGCCCGCAACGGCGATCCCGGCTCGGCATCGCCCGAACCTTCCAACGCCTCGAGCTCTTCGGTGAGATGACCGTGCGCGAGCACCTCGTGGTCGCGCACCGGGTGCGCATGCGGCGGGACCGCTCGCTGCTGCGCGACCTCGTCGGCCTCGGGAGCCGACCGACCCTGGACGAAGACGAGACCATTGCCGGGATCCTCGAGCTCGTCGGGCTCGACGCCGTCGCGGAGCAACCGGTGATCCTGCTGCCATTGGGGACAGGACGCATCGTCGAGATCGCGCGGGCGCTCGCCACAGCGCCGCGCATCGTGCTGCTCGACGAGCCCACGTCGGGACTCGACGTGCACGAGACCGAGCAGGTTGCGTCAGCCCTGCGCGCCGCTCGCGATGACCGGGGTGTTGCCTTCGTCGTCGTGGAGCACGACGTCGAGCTCGTACTCGAGCTGTGCGAGGCGATCACGGTGCTCGACTTCGGCAGAGTGATCGCACGGGGGACGCCCAGCGAGATCCGGGCCAGCACCGATGTGCAGACGGCGTATCTGGGCACGCGGGCCGCCGAGGATGTGGCGCCGTGAACAGCGCGGCCGAGCCGGTGCTCGTCGTCGGGGGTCTCGAGGTCCGGTACGGCGACGCTCGCGCGGTGTTCGGCGTCGACCTCGAGGCACCGGCCGGCCATGTCGTGGCGGTGCTCGGACCGAACGGAGCCGGGAAGTCGTCGTTGGCCGCGGCCATCACCGGCCGGGTGCCGCCCGCCGCGGGCAAGGTCGTCCTCGCGGGCCATGACGTGACCGGCAAGTCGGCGTCGTCGATCAGTCGAATGGGGGTCGCCTACGTCCCGGAGGAGCGCGCGATCTTCCCGCACCTCACCGTGCAGGACAACCTTCGCGTGCTGCTTCGCTTCGCAGTGCCGCGCGACGACCGCGCCGCCGCAGTCGAACGCGCGCTCGAGATGTTCCCCATCCTCGCGGAGCGACGGCGACAGCAGGCGGGCACGCTGTCGGGCGGCGAACAGCAGATGCTCGCGCTGGCCCGCGTGCTCGCGGCACCGCCGACGCTGCTCGTCGCGGACGAGATGTCGCTCGGGCTCGCACCGCGGCTCGTCGACCTCGTGTTCGAATCGCTCGAGAAGGCGCGCGACGAGGGCGTGACGATCCTGCTCATCGAGCAGTACGTGGAGCGTGCGCTCGCGTTCGCGAACGAGGCCGTCATCCTGCGGCGCGGGCGGGTCGTGTGGCGGGGACCCGCAGTCGACGCGCACGCGGAGCTCGTTGCGGGATACCTCGGCTCGGAAGGCTGACGGCAAAGACCTCACGATGCGCTACGTGATGGTCGACATCGAGGCCGACGGTCCGTATCCGGGCCGATACTCGATGATCTCGGTCGGCGCGGTGCTGATGACCGAGGCGCTCGAGCACACGTTCTATGCACAGCTACGGCCGGTCTCCGACGAGTGGTTGCCGAAGGCATTGGGCATCTCGGGCTTCAGCCGCGAGGAGACGCTCACATTCGAAGATCCGGCCGAGGTCATGACGCGCTTCAAGGACTGGGTCGAGGCGATCGAACGTGGTCCGTGCTGGTTCATCGCGGACAACGCCGGCTTCGACTGGTCGTTCGTGAACTGGTACTTCCACCACTTCTGCGGCGCGAACCCATTCGGCCACAACAGCCAGAATGTCCAGAGCGTCTACAAGGGCATCGTGCGCGACATGGGGCAGGACTTCGACCACCTGCGCGACACCACGCACTCGCACAACGCGCTCGATGACGCGAAGGGCAACGCCGAAGCCCTCCTCAAGATGCGCGACGAGCTAGGCCTGAAGATCGACCTCTAGCTCTAAGAGCCCGACCCACCCTTTGGATTCAGTCCTTGTTGCGGAGCTGCTCGCGAAGGGTGAACTTCTTGATCTTGCCTGACGGAGTGCGCGGGAAGTCCTCGATCGCGTGCACCTCTTCTGGCCACTTCTGCTTGGCGAGCCCGCTCTCGCGAAGGTGCTCGCGCATCTGCTCGAGCGACGGCACCGTTCCGCCGTCGGGCAGCATGCGCACGAACGCCGCGCCGTGCTCACCGAACTTCGGGTCTGGTGCCGCCACCACCGCCACCTCGGCGACGCCAGGCATGCGCACGATCTGGTCCTCCACCTCGAGCGCGCTCACGTTCTCGCCACCGCGGATGATGATGTCCTTCTTGCGATCCACGATGGTGAGGTAACCAGCTTCGTCGAGCACCCCGACGTCACCCGTGGCGAACCATCCGTCGTCGTCGATCGAAGCCTTCGTGAGCACCGGGTCCGTGTACCCGATGAAGCAATCGGGACCCTTGCTGAAGATCTCCCCCGGCTCACCGATGCCGACCCGGGTGCCGTCGTCGTCGCGCAGCTCGAGCTCCACGCCCGGGAGCGCGTGCCCGTCGGTGGTGATGCGCTTGTCGAGGGGCTCGTCGTGGGTCGCGCCGGTGATGGACGGGTGCTCCGTCGCACCGAAGCTGCGCACCACCGACATGCCCATGCTCTCGGCACGCTCACTGACCGCCGTGGGCACGACGGAGCCACCGAGGCCGATGCGCTGCATCTTCGCTGCGTGCTCCGGCGTGAAATCGGGATGGTCCAGGAGGCTGGTCAGGAAGTAGGTCGCGCCCGAACCGCTGGACAGGTCGTCTTCGAGCATGGCCGCCAGCACCTTCTTCGGGTCCCACACGTCGATGAGGAAGATCGACTCGCGGCGATACACGGGGATGAGGAGCGCGGCCAGCATGCCGATGGCGTGACCAACCGGCGCTCCGACGAGCATCGACCGCCCGGACACGGTTGCGGCCATGTTGGCGAGCTGCTTGGTCTCGAACCCGATCGTGCGGTGCGAGTGCACGACACCTTTCGGGTCAGCCGTCGTGCCCGAGGTGTACGCGATGAGCGCCGGAGCCATCGGATCGGTCTCCGCGGGCCCTTCGATGGCATCGGCATCCATGAGCGACGCGAACGCGCGCGCGCCACTCGGCACCGAGTCGCCCACCACGAACACGTCTTCCAGCGTGCCGATCCGCGGCCTGATCTGCTCGAGGTTGGCAGCGAAGTCGAGGTGCCCGAACTTGTCGGCGGTCACGAACCAGCGGGCGCCCGACTGGCGGAGGATGAACTCGACCTCCTTCGGCCCATAGAAGTGGACGATCGGCACGACCGCAGCGCCGAGGAACGCCGCAGCCCAGAATGTCGCCGCCGCCTCCATCCAGTTCGGGATCTGGAACGCGACCACGTCGCCCGGGCCGACGCCCGCGGCTCGCAAGCCACCGGCGACTCGACGGACGATGTCGGAGGCATCGGCGTAGGTGCCGCGCCATGGCCGCACGTCGGAACGGAAGCTCACGATCCGTTCGGGGCTCTCGGCGAAGCCCGCGGCCAGGATCGACCCGAGCGTCTCGTCGGTCCAGCTTCCCTCGGCGACGTAGCGCGTGGCGCGCTCGTCGTCGTCCCGCCGACGTTCGAACTCGAGGAGGCTCATGGCCGCGAACCTACCGAGGCGCCGGTGCTTGCGTCATGCCCTCAGCCAGAATAGCGTTCCGGAAGTGCAGAATGTTGTTCCCATCGAGCGCGCCGTTGCGGCGCGCACCCTCCGCGGACGGTCCGAGACCTATGCCGAGGAGGTGCGCAGCCTCCTGGACGCCACGTACGCGGTGATGCGGCGCACCGGTGACCTCGACCCCCGCGTCGCCGACATCGTCGCCAAGTCGGGACTGTCCAACCAGGCCTTCTACCGCCACTTCCGGAGCAAGGACGAGCTCCTCCTCGCGGTGCTCGATGACGGGCAACGTCGTCTCGTGTCGTACCTCGACGCCCGTCTGGCGCGCGCCCAGCCCGGCGCGCCGCGTGTGCGAGCGTGGATCGAGGGTGTGCTCGAGCAGGCGCGCAACCCCGACGCCGCCGCGAACACCAAGCCGTTCATCGCCAACAGCGCGCGACTCGCCGACCGCTTCCCTTCCGAGTCCGCCGGCTCGCGCGAGCAGGTGATCGCGCCGCTACGCGTCGCGGTCGCGGAAGCCGGCGGCGACGGCCAGCACGATGCCGATGCGATCTACCACCTTGCAATGGGGCGCACAGGCGATGCGATCGCGCGCGCTGATCTCCCGTCGGCTGACGAGGTCGACCATCTCGTCGAGTTCGCGCTGCGAGGCCTGGGTGCCTGAGAAGGAGCTCATGGTCACCGGCATCGGTGGACAGGGCGTGCAGCTCGCGGCGCAAGTGGTCGCTCAGGGCGCGACGATCGAAGGGCGCCATGTGCAACTGTTCGGGGTGTACGGCGGCATGATGCGTGGCGGCAACACCGACGCCAGCGTGGTCGTGGCCGACGGACCGATCCAAGCACCGCCGGTGCTGTCGCACACCTGGTCGGCGATCGGGATGCACGACGAGTTCTGGGCGCAGATCGGCCCGAAGGTGCGCGACGGCGGGCTCATCATGGTGAACGAGGCGACGTTCACGACCGAGCTCGACCCGACCCGGTGGACCGTCTTGCGCGTCGCGGCGACCGATCTCGCCACGTCGCTGGGCAACGAGCTCGGCGGGTCGATGGTGATGGTCGGCGCGTACCTCGCTACCACCGGCCTCGTCGGGATCGATGCCGCGGTCGAAGGCATGCGCGAGTCGATCCCTTCGTACCGCACCCAGCACGTCGCGGCGAACGAGACTGCGATGCGCGCCGGCTTCGACGCGGTCGAACCCCTGACGATGCCCGCCTGGGAGGTCGCCCGCACATGACCACGATCAAGAGCCGCGGCACGGTGACCATCGACGTCGAGACCTGCAAGGGCTGTGAGCTCTGCATCCCGGCGTGTCCCCCGCGGGTGCTCACGATGACGACCAGCGAGGTCAACGGCGTCGGCTACCACTACCCGCAGCTGCACCCCGGCTGCACTGGGTGCGCGGCCTGCCTGTTCGTGTGCCCCGACTTCTGCTTCGAGGTCTTCCGCTACGACGAACCAGTCCTCACCACCATCACCGCGGGACCCCAATGACCGCGCAAGAACAAGTTTTGATGGAGGGGTCGGAGGCGATCGCGCTGGCCGCGATCGCCGCGGGCTGTCGGTTCTTCGCCGGATATCCGATGACGCCCTTCACCGAGGTGCTCGAGCACTTCGCCAAGCACCTTCCCGGCGTCGGCGGCACGTGCATCAACGCCGAGAGCGAGCTCGAGGCCGTGGGCATGGCGTGGGGCGCGCTCGCGACGGGGGCTCGTGCCGCGACCGGCTCGACGGGTCAAGGCCTGTCGCTCATGCAGGAGTCGTTCTCCGAGATCACGCTCGCCGAGCTGCCATTGGTGATCTTCAACATGGCGCGCGGTCAGCAGGACTACTTCCAGGCGACGCGCGGCGGCGGTCACGGGGACTACCGCCACATCGTGCTCGCGCCGATGGACATCAGCGAGGCCGTCGAGCTCACCCAGCTCGCGTTCCACCTTGCCGACAGGTGGCGCAACCCGGTGCTCGTGTACGGCGACTACCTGACTGCTCACACACGGCAGGCGGTGACAATCGACCGGATCGACTTCGGTGGGGTACCGGACAAGACATGGGCCCTCGACGGATCGACCACCGGCACGCGCGCGTCGAAGCTCGTGTCGCCGTTGGGCTTCGGGAAGCACGGGCATCCCAACCCAGGGATCGAACAGCACCTCCGCAAGATCTCCGCGAAGCACCGCGAGATCGAGCAGACCGAAGTGCGGGTCGAGTCTGGGTACCTGGACGACGCCGAGACCGTGATCGTCGCGTTCGGCACACCGGCGAAGTTCGTGCGCTACGTCGTGCAGCAGCTACGGGCCGAGGGCGAGCGCGTCGGGTATGTACGGCCAATCTCGCTCTGGCCGTTCCCGTACGCCGCGGTGACCGAGGCGGCGCAGACCGCGCGCACGGTCGCGGTGTTCGAGCTGTGTGCCGGCCAGATGATCGACGACGTGCGCCTCGGCGCGCTCGGCACTGCGCCCGTGGTCGGCATCGGCGGGATCTCCACCGATGGCTCCGGCTTCGGCGTGGGCCCGTTGCTCGATGCTGAGCACGTGCGCGCGCGAATCCTCGCGGTGCACCGCGGCGGCGCCGGAGCGGAGCTGCCACGGCTCCCCGACAACGAGAGGACCACGGGATGAGCACGTCGGTTCCGCTGGGCCCCGTGATCGACACCACGGTCGCGCCCGATGCAGCGCGCAAGGTGGGCGACCTCACTCCTGACCTCTTGCTCACCCAGGAGCACCACATGTGCCCTGGGTGTGGTGAGCCGCTCGTGCTGCGGTCGTTCCTCGAAGCGTTGACCGAGCTCGACGTGGCGCAACGCTCGGTCGCCGTGCTCGGCATCGGCTGCTACACGAGCTTCGGGATGACGATGGACGTCGACCTCATTCAGGCCCTGCACGGCCGCGCGCCGTCCGTCGCCACCGGTGTGAAGCGCATGCTCCCCGACTCGATCGTCTTCACGCTCCAGGGTGACGGCGACATGGTGAATGAGGGGCTGCAAGAGGTCATCCACACCGCGGCGCGCGGCGAGAACGTCACCTGCATCCTGCTGAACAACGGTGTGTTCGGCGAGACCGGTGGCCACATGACCGCGACCACGGTGATCGGGCAGCGCACGAAGAACTCGCTCGAAGGCCGCGACGCGGAGTACCACGGCTACCCGATCCTGATCGGCGACCTGCTCGCGCGGCTCGACGGCGCCGCGTACGTGGCGCGGGGTTCGGTGCACAACGCCGGTGCCGTCGCTCGAACCAAGAAGATGATCAAGCGCGCCTTCGAGATCCAGCGGGACGGTGGTGGCTTCACGTTCGTCGAGGTGCTCACGATGTGCCCGACCGGGTGGTTCATCCCCACCGTCGATGGACCTGAGTACCTGCACGACACGCTCGGAGAGGTCCACGTGATGGGCGAGCTCAAGGAGGGTGGGCGGATCAAGTCCACCGAGGAGCTCTACGCCGAGAACGTGAAGCGGCAACACGAGATCGAGTCACGGCTCGCGGCGGGTGGGCTAGAAGAAGAGGCGTGAACTTCGACTATCCCGCCGAGGCGGAGGCGTTTCGCGCCGAGTTGCGGTCGTGGCTCGACGAGCACTTCACCGAGCCGTACCAGTCGATGAAGTCCGTCCTGGCGTGCTCGCCGGACGACCCCGATCTGGCCATGAACCGTGAGTGGAACGCCACGCTCGCGGATGCTCGCTACACCGCGATCGCCTGGCCCGAGGAGTACGGCGGTCGCGGTGCCGGGATCATGGACCAGGTCGTCTACGCCGAAGAGATGCACCGCGCGGGCGCGCCGTCGACCGTGAACCTCATCGGCCTGTCGAACATCGCGCCGGCGATCATGGAGTACGGCACCGACGAGCAACGCAGCACGCTGCTCCCCCGAATGCTGCGCGGCGACGACATCTGGTGTCAGGGCTTCTCCGAACCCGGCGCGGGCTCCGACCTTGCCGGCCTGAAGGCCACGGCCGTGCGCGACGGCGACTGCTACGTCGTCAACGGGCAGAAGACATGGAACACGCTCGGGCAGGTTGCCAGCTGGTGCGAGCTGCTCGTGCGCACCGACCCCGAAGCGCCCAAGCACAAGGGCATCTCGTGCCTGCTCGTGGACATGTCGCTGCCCGGCATCGAAGTCCGTCCATTGACGACGATCACCGGCGACTCGGAGTTCAACGAGATCTTCTTCACCGACGCACGCGTTCCGGTGTCGTCGCTCCTCGGCGCGGAGAACGAAGGGTGGCGGGTCGCGATCACCACACTCATGCACGAGCGAGGTGGCGTCGCTGCGCTGCACCTTGGGCTGCGCGCCCAGATCCGCACGCTGCTCGACCAAGCGAAGGAGACACCGCTCGGCGACGGGCGCATGGCGGCTGAGGATCCGGCGCTGCGGCAACGCCTCGCGCGCGTCTACCTGGAAGGTGAGCTGCTCAAGCTGCTCTCGGAACGGGCGCTCTCAGGTGCGCTCCACGGTCGAGAGCTCGGACCAGAGAGCAGCCTCGCGAAGCTCGTGTGGAGTGAGACCGCGCAGCACGTGGGCGAGGTCGCCGGCGCCGTGCTCGGCCCCGACGCCAACCACGGTCACTGGGGACGGGATCGGGTCTCCATGCGGTCGCACACCATCGCCGGTGGGACCACGCAAGTGAACAAGAACATCATCGCCCAGCGGGTGTTGGGGCTACCGCGCCGCTGACCCTGCGTCGCACTTCGGCGCACACCACGTCGGCGCCGAAGAGCAAGACCGCAAGCCAGCCGAGCTCGGGCTCGCCACCGATCTTCGCGCCCGCGAGTGCAAGCGGCGCGCCCGCAAGCAGAAGCACGCGGGCGCTTTCTACGCGACATGCGAGGAACGCGGCTGCACCGACGATCACGCCGATCCACGGGCGACTCACGAGTCCGGCGGCGACTGCGGTGACCGCGCCGACGATCACTGCCGCTCGGAGGCTCGGTGTGTCGCCGTCGAACTCGACGGGCGAACCCAGGACCGGGGTGTCCTCGAGGTCCGACGGGTCACCGGCGCGACGACGCAGCGACCACAGCAACAGCCCACACGCAAGCAGCGTCACGACCGAGACCGCCATCGCGATCCACACCACGTTCTGGCCGGTCCAGCGGAGGTGCACCAACATCGTTCCGGCTTTCTCCGGTGTCACCAGCCAACCGTTCGCGAAGCCGTCAACGAGCCTGGGTACGCCGAAATCGATGCCGTCGTCGGTGGTCGCGGTCCATCCCGCGTTGTCGCTCTCACCGAGGATCAACCAGAACGGCTCTCCGTCGGTCTGGAGGCGCACGTCCTTGGCGGTGGGGCCGTCGTCGAGGACGCGCACCGTCGCCGGCGACTCCACCCCGCCGATCTCAGCGGGCGGGCGGAGGCCTACGACTGGCCCGCCACGGTTGGACGTGAGCACCAGCCGGTCGACATCGATGCCGGTGTCGATGCCGTAGGCGCTCCTGAGCACGTGCTCACCAGCCGACAGCACGAGCGAGAGGTCGCACATCTCGATGTCCCACCCGCGGCGTCCATCCTCGACCGCGCCCAAGATGCGGACGGCAACCGGCTCGTCATCGAGGGTGATGAGGTCGTCACGACATTCACCAGCGAGCTCGGTGGCGTGCTGCACGATCGGCGCGCCGTCGAGCCCGACTTCGGCGATCGCGACCGGCGCGACGTTCGTGACGCCGTAGAGCGCGCCGGTCTTGGCGACGGGCCGAACTGCATCGATGACGATGTGGAACGAACGTCCGGTGACCGGCTCGAAATCGACACTGACGATCTCGGTGGCCTGCTCCGCCTTCCGGTCGGTGATTGTGGGCAGGTCGATGGTGCGCGAGGCGACGTTGTCGACGACGAGCTGCAATCGCGTCGGAACCGAATGGCGGCCGTCGGCGACGACCTCGAGGTCGAGGTGATCGATCGTCGTCTCGTTGTCGGTGCGCACCGCGATGAACTGCTGTTCGGGCGCTCCGAGGAGTGACGTCCACGCGGTGCTCGAGTCGCCATCGAACGCCATCGCCACCCGAGCGTCGGCGACACCGCCGAGATGACCCGACTCGGCGAGGTTGTCGGTACCCTGCGTGCCGAGCACCTCGTCGATGAGGTCGACCGACGAACGGGGGTTCAATCGGGCGGTACCGGAGAGCCCGAAGGAGCGCGTCTCGTCGACGGTGAGCACGCGGGCAAGGCCGAGCTCCTCGTCGCGGTGATCGACGTCGGCCGGCTCGTAGCGCTCGCGCGCGAGCACGACGATCATTCGGTAGTCGCGAGAACCGTCGGGCAATCGACTCACGAGCGCGGTCGGGAGCCTGACCACCTCGTCGACCTTCATGTCGGCGCGGATCTCGGCGAAGCCGACAGCATCGGTGCCGGGCGTCACCTCCAGAATCTCGACTTCGAGCTTCTTGAACGTGCGGTCCGAGAAGCCGATCCCCTGGCCTTCGGGCGTGCGCGACGAGTCATCGAGCGTCACCGTCACCGGGTCGCCTTCGTCGAAGCGCAGCTGCACCTTCGTGATCCAGCGCCCGATTGGCGCGTCGAGCAGTTGCACGAGCGTGATGTGGTCGGTGTGCACGGGTTCGTCGGGCCGCAGGATGATGCGTTCGCCGCGCGCGTCGAGCCCACCAGCGGCGCGCCATGAGGTGCGCAAGTCGTCGTCGAAGGCCTGGGCCGGCCGGTCCTCGGGCCGGTACAGGCCGGTGACGCCGTAGCCGGTGGCATCGACGCGCCCGCCGCGGTGCTCCACGACCGTGCGCTCACCATCGCCGGGGTCGGCAACCGGCTCGAGCCGGAAGTCGTCGGTGTCGTCGCGCAGCGCCACCTGTCCGGCGCGCTCGGTGATACCCGTCTCGTCACGAAGGCTGTTCCAGCGACGGGCTCGGCGCCGGTTCGAGTCGGTGATGACGAGGTCGGCACCCTGGGCGAGCGCGGCGCGCAGCTCCTTGCCGGTGAGCGACGCTGAATAGAGGATGAGCTCGTCGCCGTCGAGCACGCCCGCGGCGGCGGCTTCGACGAGTCCGTCACCGTTGCCGGCGACGATCACGGGACGTTCGACCGACTTGGTGGTGACAAGGCCCGGCACGTCGGTGACGTCGAACAACGCGAGCTCGGGCGGATCCTCTTCCCCGCTCGACACGAGCTCGAGCTCGTCGAACAGCGCGAGCTCAGCCGCAGCCCGGTTCTTCTTGCCCGGACCGAACTTCCGGGGTTGCTTCAAGCCCGGCGCGAGCGGGTCGGTGAGCTGCTTCCACACCAAGCGCGGTCGCGGCGAGCCGAACCGCTCGTACTCGAGGTCGGAGCGCACGAACACGGTGCCCGAGCGCAGCAGGCGGGCGATGCCCGCGAGCGACGAGGCCTCGAACGTGCCCTCCTGCACGCGGCGGTCGAGCGCGGCGAGCAGGTCGACGGATGCCGGCGAGCCGTACGGCGGCAGCTCGCGGCCGGCCCACTTGCGATCCGTGAGCCCGGGGGTGATCGGGTCGACGGTGTAGCCCCAGCGATACGCACCGAAGAGCGCGCCCGGGAGCTCGAGCACGCGCGTCTGCTCGCTCCCGTCGGCGAGCGCGTCCGAGGCGGCGAACGTGTACTCGGGGATGTCTTCAGGTCGATCGGCGTTGTCCGAGAGGTAGCCGGTCTCCCACACCGGCGAGAACCCGACGACGACGCACAGGCAGACGGCGCCGGCCGCCAGCCATTCGAGGCGCTGGCGCGCGGCCAGCACGGAGACGCCCGCGGCCAACAAGCCGGCGACCCCGAGCACGACGATCGGCACGACGCGGGGCGTGTTTCGCAATGCGAGACCGAACGCCGAGCTGTCGGCGACGCTCTTGAACGCGGCGCCGATCGGGCTCGGGTTGTCGTATGGCCACGCACCGACACCGAAGATGACGCCCACAACAACGAGTCCGGCAAAGTAGGCGCGGTGTCGCCACCGCAACACGGCGGCGCCGACCAGCGCGAGGCCCGGAACCGCGAACGTCGCGATCGCGAGCCAGTTCCGTTCCGCGTAGGCGGCCGACTGGTCGAGCCAGCGGCCGAGCGAGTCGCTGCCGAGGAAGAACCAGTTGCCGAGGCCGCGCAGCAGGTCCGCCGGGTTGGATGCGGTCGAGACGGTGCGCACGGTCTCGGTGACGTCGAGGATCGGGATGCCGTAGCGCGACTGCGCCACGAGGCCGGACGCCCACCACGCACACACGCCGATCGCGAGGACGCCGATGCGGCCGGCCGTCGCGAGCGCCTCTCGTGCCCTGGCTTGACGGCCGATGACCGCGAACACCAACCACAGCGCCGGCGCGATCCCAGCGAGCAACAACGAGGTTGCGTTCGCGCTGCCGGCAGGAAGCACCACGAACGCGAACAGCGCCGGATCGCGCCATCCCCCGCGCTTCAGTGCGCGCGCCGTCAGACCGACGAGCCACGGGAGCACCGCCCAGGGAATGAGGAGCGCAGACAGCCGCGCGGTGAACGCCAGCTGGTACGGCGTGAGCATGTACGCGAGCGCGCCCGCGATCACACCGGCACGGCGCGCCCCCAGCATGTAGAGCAACCACAGCATCCCGAGCGCGGCGACGAACGAGAGGGTGCCGAGCCAGAGTCGTTGCGCAACCCAGTCGGGCACCCCGAGCTGGTCCATGACCCAGTAGTAGGGACCCATCGGGAAGAGAAACCCGACGGTCTGGTGCGGCACGCTGCCGGTGCCGATGTGCGGATCCCACAGCGACGGCGCGCGCGACAGCATCCGACCGGGGTCGAGATAGAAGTAGTGCTTCGTATCGGCGCTGACCTGCCCGGGCGACGACAGCAGGAACGGCACGTACGCCAGCAGCGCGAACCCAATGATCTCGAGTCGCCGCGAGCGCGCGCTCACCCCCGCAGTGATCCGAGCCATGTCGCGTCCACGCTAGGCGCCGCGCCCTTCGTTCTGGAGCGCGTGGCGTACCGATTCGGCATGCCACAGCCTCCAGAACGACGGCGGGGTGGGGTTGGGGTGCTGCTTCGCGTCAGATGCGGGAGGTCTTGGTGAGCTCGGCGGTCTTGGCGAGCATGTCGACGACGATCGGGGCGAACGCCTCGATCTTCGGGTTGTCGAGCTTGCCCGTCTTGTACCGCGAGTACTGACCCTCGAGCACGATCGCGAGCTTGAAGCCCGCGAGGATCTCGTAGTAGTCGATCTGATCCGTCGGGCGCCCGCTCACCTCGGTGTAGTGCGCGAGCAGCTCGGTGCGCTTGGGCATCCCGTCCATCGGCACGTAGCCGGAATCCGACGGCGGCGCGTCGTCCTTCGGCCAACCCTGGATCACCCAGCCGAGGTCGATGAGCGGATCACCGACCGTCGTCATCTCCCAGTCGACGATCGCCGCGAGCTTGGCCGGTGCGCCGTGGGCGAACATCACGTTCGCGAACTGGTAGTCGCCGTGGATGATGCCCGGCTCGTACACACTCGGCTTGTTGTCGCGCAGCCACTGCGCGATGACGTCGACACCATCGAGGTCGCGCGTCTTCATCTTCTCGTAGTGCGACACCCAACGGTCGGCCTGGCGCTCGAGGAACCCCTCCGGCTTGCCGAACCCCTCGAGCCCGCGTGCCTTCCAGTCGACCTTCGACAGGCGCGCGATGCCGTCGACGAGCTGGATGCCAAGACCCTTGCGCGCCTCCAGATCGCGGTGGAAGGGCTCGGGCCAGGTGTCGCCCATGCTCATCGGCGACCAGCCCTCGATCATCCCCATCAGGTAGAAGGACGAGCCGATCACGCTGTGGTCGTCGCAACCGGCGATGCCCTCGGGGTGCGGCACGTCGGTGCCGTTCAGCGCCTCGAGGACGCGGTACTCGCGCAGCATCGTCTCGTTGCGACCTTCGGGCACGGTGCGCGGCGGACGCCGCAACGCAAACGAGTGCTCCCCGCGCTTGATCTCGAAGATCTCGTTCGAAGACCCGCCGCTCAGATAGCGGGTCTCGACGGGCTCACCCTTGCCGAGCAGCCCGAGCCCATCCATCCACTTCCCGAGCGAGTCGCGGTCGATGAGCCCTTCGGTGCGCTCGTCGTCGTCGATGCCCTCCCAGGGCTTCGCCTTGGCGCTGGTGTCGGTCGTGTCGCTCAATGCTGTGCCACCTCGTGCTCGATCAAGTCGGCGAACTTCTTGCGGGCCGCTTCCTGGCGTGGCGGCAGGTGCATGCTCGGGAACAGCCCCTCGGATGGCTTGTAGTCCTTGAGCACCTGACGAGCGACCGTGACCTTGTGCACCTCGGTCGGACCGTCGGCGATGCCCATCACGGGCGCCATGGTCCAAAGCCCCATCAGCGGCATCTCGTTCGACGTGCCGAGCGAGCCATGGATGTGCAACGCCTTGTAGCCGATGTCGATGAGCACCTGCGGCGTGAGCACCTTGACCATCGCAATCTCGGTGCGGCCGCGCTTCTTGTCGCCCTGGTCGAGCGTCCACGCTGCGTGCAGCACCATGAGCCGGAACTGCTGGAGCTGGATGTAAGCGTCGGCAATCTTCTCCTGCACCATCTGCTTCTTCGCCAGCACTTCGCCCTGCGTGACGCGTGACAGTGCGCGCTCGCACATCATGTCGAACGCCCGCTGACACACACCGACCGTGCGCATCGCGTGGTGGATGCGACCGCCGCCGAGGCGCGTCTGCGCGATGGCGAAGGCCTGGCCTTCCCCACCGAGCAGGTTCTCAGCCGGCACCCGCACGCCGTTGTAGTGGACGTACGCGTGCGAACCCTCGCCCGGACGCTCACCCGCAAGACCAACGTTGCGAATGATCTCGATCCCCGGTGTGTCGGTCGGCACGAGCATCATCGACGTGCCCTGGTACACCGGCACGTCAGGGTCGCTGACCGCCATGACGATCGCGAACGCGGCGTACCGGAAGTTCGACGAGAACCACTTGTACCCGTCGATCACGTAGTCGTCGCCGTCACGCCGGACCCGACACTCGAACTGCTGCGGGTCGGAACCCGCCTGTGGCTCGGTCATCGAGTAGCAGGACACGATCTTCCCGTCGAGCAACGGCTGGAGGTACTTCGCCTTCTGCTCCTCGGTGCCGTAGTGAGCGAGGATCTCCGCGTTCCCCGAGTCAGGCGCCTGGCAGCCGAACACCATCGGCGCGAACTGCGAGCGACCGAGGATCTCGTTCATCAGCGCGAGCTTCAGCTGGCCGTAGCCCTTGCCGCCGAGGTCGGGACCGAGGTGACACGCCCACAGGTCCCGGTTCTTGACCTCTTGCTGGAGCTTCGGGATGACCTCTTGATGGATCGGGTGCGTGCGGTCGTACACGAGATGCGAGCTGAACGCGAGATCGAGCGGCTCGACCTCCTCACGCACGAACTCGTCGATCCAGTCCAGCTTCTCCTGGAACTCCGGGTCGGTGGAGAAGTCCCACGCCATGTCTTGGGTCCTTTGTCGTGTGGTCGGTTAGGTCAGATCGTCGCGAGGTTCATGGTCCCCTCGCCACCCGTGAGGAGGGCTGTGGTGGTGGGGGCCAGGGTGACTGTCTCGCCGACCAGCTCCCGTGCCTCCGAGGCGGCGAGGAGCTCGGGGTCGGTCGACTTCGCATAGGTCCTGGTGCCGTCGCCGTTCCCGTCGCCGATGTCCACGATGAGGAGCGCCCATTCGGGGCCGGCCTCACGGCCGTGCACGACCGAATAGGCGGCCACGGTGCCCTTGCCCTCGTGCTCGGCGGCGACGGGCCGCGCCGGGTGGGCGGCGTCAAGGGCCGCTTGCGCGCCAGGGTCGGGCGGCGACACCGGACCGGGCTCGGTGGAGTACACGCCGTAGACATGTTTGGTCATGTGCATCCCGACGCCACTCACCATCGCGTACGAGCCCGCGTCGGCACGGAGGTGCTCGACCGCCGCGCTGATCGAGTGTCCGAGGTAGTTGCTCGCCGGGCCTCCGTGGTACGGCAGACCGCCGGTCAACGTGAGCGGGCGTGGGTCGTCTGCGGTCATTCCAAGCGCGTCGCGCGCGAAGTGCACCGACGACGGGAAGCACGAGTACACGTCGAGGTACTTCACGTCATCGGTACTGATGCCGGCGACGCGCATGGCTTCACCGCTCGCGGCTTGCATCGCGGGCGATCGCCACATCTCGTCGTGCCCGGCGACGAGCACAGGGTCGTTCAAGTAGCACCAGCCCCGGAGGTACACACGCTGATCGGCAGGCACGCCGAGCTCGTCGGCCTTGGCATGCGTCATGAGCAGCAGTGCGGACGCCATGTCGACGTCCATCACCGAGATCATGTACTTCGTGTACGGGTAGCCGACCATCCGGTTGTCCGGCCGCGCCTCCGCGATCTCGCTCGCCGTACGCGCGATTGGATACCACGCGTGCGGGCTCTTGGCCGCGATCTCGGTCATGGGTGCCATGAGCTCGCCGATGGCGGTCCGGTAGTCGTCGAGCCCCATCCCAAGGTGGGCGCGACGGGCGTTGTCGAACACGCTGAAGTTGAGCCACGCCTGCATCGCCTCGTGCGCGATCTCGATCGGATCCGGCGGCCACTCCCACGGGTAGGGACGCTTCTCTTCGGGGCGGTACGAGTAGGCGCACTTCTCGCCGCGCTTGTTGTACATGCGCTGCGTTGCCAACGCCTCCGCGCCGGTGACGAGCGCGCAATCGAGCTCACCGCGCAGCATCGCCTCGCCAACCCAGTCGACGAGCACCTGCGGGGTCGTACCCCCGATGCCCGAGTAGTAGCGGTGCGACGGCGACGCGCCGATGCGCTCACACAGCCGGGCAACGGCATCGTCGTACTGCGTCGTCTGGCAATAGACGATCTGCACGCTGTCGAGCGCTTCCAACGCGCTGGCACCGACACCGGAGTCGTCGGCCGCGGCGCGCGCCATCTGCTCCCACATGTCGAGCGGTTCGGGCGCGCCCGCGTCGCCGACGTCCTGCGGGTGCCACGTGTTCCGGGCAACTCCGACGATGCAGGGTGCGTTCGGATCCATCACCATTGCTGCGCTTCCACTGCGCTACTTCCGCTCGCTACCGCTCGCTCCATCCGCTCCGTTCGCTCCGCGTGTTCCGCTCGCTGTCGCTCGCTCCACGTGTGCGGACTCACGCCGCCGGCCTTCACTTGCCTTGCCAGTTCGGCGGACGCTTCTCGGCGAACGCCTTCGGGCCTTCCTTGGCATCCTCGGTCTGGAAGATGTACGAGGAGATCGCCGACTCGTTCTTGTACGCCTCCTTGAGCGGGAGGCTCAGCCCCTCCCACACGGACTGCTTGGTCGCGCGCACCGCAAGTGGCGCGTTGGCAGTCATTCGCCGGGCGAACTCGTACGCCTTGTCGAGCAGCTGGTCTCTCGGCACGATCGCGTTGAGGAAGCCCATCTCGTAGGCGCGCTGCGCGTCGATGAGGTCGGCGCAGAGCAGGAACTCCATCGCCTGCGGGAACGGGATCTGGCGCGGCAGCCGGACGGTGGTGCCGCCGCCGGCGAAGAGCCCGCGCTTGGGCTCCATCACGGCGAACTTCGCCTCGGGGCAGGCGACCCGGATGTCGACGCCGCCGAGCATCTCCATGCCGCCGGCGGTGCAAAACCCGTTGACTGCGGCGATGATCGGCTTCCAGATCTTGGCGCCGCGCAGCACGGCCTTCGTGCCGTCGTCGAGGCGGTACCCGTCGATCTCCGCGACATCAGCACTGGCGATCTGCTTCTGCATCTTCGTGATCTCGGGGATGTACTTCTTCAGGTCGGCGCCGGTGAAGAAGGCATCGCCGACGCCGGTGATGATCGCGACCCACGCGTCCTCGTCGGCGTCGAAGCGCTCCCACGACTCCCGGAGCACCTTGAAGTGCTCCATGTCGGCCGAGTTCTTCGCCTCCGGCCGGTCAATGGTGATGAGGACGATGTGCTCATCGTCCTTCTCATAGTGGATCGCCACCGCGTCGTCCCCCTCTGCGCTCCCGCGAAACCTGACACGATAGTCAGGTTCGTCGAACACCAATTTGGGGGGGTCGAGCGATGCGCGAGCACCAGTACTCGTTCGAGATCCCGCACTCCCCCGCGCGCATCTGGGCGCTGTTCCAGGACTACGACCGGTGGACGGAGTACGCGCCGATGGTGAAGCGCGTCGACGTGCTGTGGCCGGGCGACGAGCACCACAACGGCCGATTGCGGCGCGTCATCTACAAGATGCCGTTCGGGCGAGAGGGCTCGGCGCTCGAGCTCGTGCACGACGTCGTGCCCGAGCAGGGCTACACGTACACGATGATCTCCCGCGAGCCGGGCAACGACCAGATCGGCACCATCCGGCTCGACCCGATCGCGCCGAACCGAACGAGGTTCTCGTTCACCGAGAAATACAACCTCACGAAGGCTCCGTACAAGTGGTTCGAGGGCTTCATCTACAAGTTCATCAACAAGAAGAACGAAGAGACGATGCGCGCCGCGTCGCAGTACCTCACCGACCACCCCGAGTTCCGCCCCGACCTGGTCGAAGAACCCGCGACATGACGGTCTTTCGGCACGTTCAACCCAACTCTGTGTTGTTCAGCGTGCCGAAAACCTGGGGTGGAAGTAGGTTGCGCCGTCGTGGCTGACAGGCACAAGGCGTTGGTGACGGCGCCATTTCGTGGGGAGGGGCTCGAGACTCTGCGCGGGTTGGCCGAGGTCGTGCTCGACCCTTGGATCGATCAAGAGCCGTTGCGCATGTACAAGTCGGAGCAGCTCGCCGAGCGCATCGCCGCCGAGGGCGCCGACATCCTCATCGTCGAGTCCGACTCGGTGAAGGGGCCGGTGCTCGACCAACCGCTGATCGCGATCGGCTCGTGTCGTGGTGACCCCAACAACGTCGACGTGGAAGCGGCGACCGCCAGGGGCATCCCGGTGCTGCGGGCGCCGGGCCGCAACGCTGACGCGGTCGCTGAGATGACGATCGCGCTGCTGCTCGCCGTGAACCGCGGGATCGTGCAGGGCGACAAGGACGTCCGCGAAAACGAGACGTACCGCAACGGCACGATCCCCTACCAGCGCTACCGCGCCTGGCAGCTCGCCGGTCGGACAGCCGGGATCGTCGGCCTCGGCGCCGTCGGCCGGGCTACGAAATGGCGCTTCGAAGGCCTCGGCATGAAGGTGATCGCCTACGACCCGTACAACTCTGAAGCCACGCACTCGCTCGACGACCTGCTCGCCGAAGCGGATGTGGTGTCGATGCACGCGATGGTCACGCCGGAGACCACGGGGATGATCGGCGCCGAGCAGTTCGCCAAGATGAAGGATGGCGCAGTCTTTGTGAACTCAGCCCGGGCGATGCTGCACGACACCGACGCACTCGTGGCCGCACTCCAGTCGGGTCACCTCGGCGGTGCCGGACTCGACCATTTCATCGGTGAGCACCTGCCGCCGGATCACCCGTTGTGTGCGATGACCAACGTGGTGCTCACCCCGCACATCGGCGGCGCAACCTACGACACCGAGGCCAACCACTCGAAGCTGATCGCCGACGGGCTCGCCACGCTCCTCGGCGGCGGCAAGCCGGACAACCTCGTGAACCCGGAGATCCTCGCCTGATGGCAAAGCAAGAAGCGCTCACCGCGCAGGAGACCAAGGAGCAGCTGCTCTGGGTCGCCAAGGAGATGCTCACGAGCAACCTCGTGCAGGGCACCGCGGGCAACTGCGCGGCCCGGCTGCCGGACGGGAACGCGGTGCTCACGCCGTCGTCGCTCGACTACCTGGAGATGACGCTCGACGACCTCGTCGTGTGTGACCTCGACGGCAACGTGCTCGAAGGCGAGCGCAGCCCGACCACCGAGAAGGCGCTACACCTGAGTGCGCTCCGGCTGCACGACGAGGTCGGCGCGACGATGCACTGCCACGCCAAGTTCGCCACCATGTTCGCCCTCACCCGCAAGCCCATCCCGGCCGTCATCGAGGAGTTCGACGTGTTCGTGGGTGGTGACGTGGAGGTCGCCGACTACAAGACCACCGGCACCGATGAGCTCGCAGACGAGATCGCCAAGCGCGTCGGTGAGAAGGCCGCTGTGCTCATGGCCAACCACGGCCTCTTCGCCGTCGGCAAGAACCCCAAGGACGTGCTGCACATCGCGCACCTCGTCGAGCGCACCGCCGAGATCATCTGGGGCGCGCAGCTGCTCGGTGAGGTCGTACCGCTCCCAGAGGAGATCAACAAGCAGTTCGCCGGCTACTACCGCTACGGGCGCACCGGGAAGTTCTGAGCCGCACCCTCAATAGACTCCCCTGACCATGCGGTGCACGGTGATCGGTCACAGCTCGGTGTTCTTCGAGACCAGCGGTCCGACGATCCTCGTCGACCCGTGGTTCTCCGGCTCGTGCTATTGGCGCTCCTGGTGGCACTACCCGCCGATGGGCGACATCGACCCGGCCTGGTTACGGCCCGACTACCTCTACGTCACCCACGATCACTTCGATCACTTCCACTACCCCACGATCCGGAAGCTCGATCCAGCGACGAAGGTGCTCGTGCCGCGCTTCGGCGTCGACTTCATGGTCGGTGAGTTCCGGCGCCTCGGCTTCAAGGACGTCACCGAGCTGAAGCACGGGCGCGTGACCACGCTCGCGCCGGACGTGCGTGTCGCCTCCTACCAGTACGGCTTCGACGACACGCTGTTCGTCGTGGCTGATGGCGACCACACTGTCATCGACTTCAACGACTGCAAGATCCGCGGCCGTCCGCTGCAGAAGGTCGTGAAGCAGATGGGTGAGCCGGACCTCGTGCTCAAGAGCCATTCCTTCGCGCAGGGCTACCCGAACTGCTACGAGGCCGATGACCCCAAGGACCTCGAGCTCGTGTCGCGCCAGACCTACTTCACGGACTTCATCGGGACCGTCGACGAGCTCAAGCCGCGCTTCGCGGTGCCGTTCGCCAGCATGGTCGGCTTCCTGCACCCCGAGAGCCGCCATTGCAACGAGCACATCGTCACGCCGGTCGAGGTCGTCGAGGCGTACCGTGCCGCCTCACCAACGTCGGGCACCGAGGCGATCACGATGGCGCCGGGTGACACGTGGGACAGCACGAGCGGCTTCGAGCGCGCCGACTTCGACTGGTACACCGACCGCGAGAAGTACCTCGACGAGTGCGCGGATCTCGCCGCGCCAGCGATCACGCGCTCGCTCCACGAGGAGTCGGAGCGAACGCTCACGTTCGAGTCGTTCTCCGACTTCTTCCTGCGGTTCTCACGCGCGGTTCCGCGCCTCGCCGCTCGCTTCGTGATCCGCAAGCCGCTCGCGTTCTTCGTCGACGGCGACGCGGAGCCGTACTGGGTGATGGACGTCCGACGCCGGAAGGTCTGGCGATCGGCGACCGCGCCCGTCGACGTCGCCAGCATCATCAAGGTGGCGCCGGGCGTGATGGTCGACGGGATCGACAACCTGATCGTCCACTACGTGCACATCTCGATGCGGTTCCACACCGAGCTGAAGCGAGACGGCACCGGCACGGACCTCGCGTTCTGGTCGGTGCTGCTGTTCTGGGAGCTCGGCTACCTGCCGGTGCGCCGGCTCATGCGCCCGCGCATGGTCGCGGTGGCGTGGCGCCGCCGCGCGGAGCTCTGGAGCTCCGCGCGCAGCATCCTCGGCGGCCGCGGCTCGGTCATCGACCGCATGTCCGAGCAGATGGCCCCAAAGGACCCCGCTCCAACCAGCTGACAGCACCCTGGGGCCCGAAACCCGACGTTCAGGGCCAGCCGTCGGCAACGGCCCTGATGTCCGCGCACAGGTCGCGTCCGCCGGCTTTGAGGGCAGCTAGCTCGCGATCGCCGCGAGGAACGGGTCGTGGAAGCCCTTCGTGCCGGCGGTGATGGCTTCGAGCTCGTAGTGGTCGCCGGTCGAGAGCACGTCGAGAGCACGTCGAGATCGATCTTGATCGTGATCTTCTTCTGCTCCGTCGAGAACTTCACGTTGTTGCGGTCCCACGTGGCGAGCTCGTCCTGGACCTTCCAGCTGTAGCCCTTCTGCTTGGTCCGGAACGCATGCACCTTGTTCGCGGTGATGACGATCGCCGCGAGCTTCGTGCTCGAGAACACGCCAGCCTGCGCGAGTCCGCCCGCGCGCTCGTTGACGCCCTTGTTCTTGACCATCGCGGCCAACAGGCTGATGCGGCCGAAGCCGAACGATCCCATCGTTCCCGCTGGCTGCAGGAGGCCGACCGCTTCGATCGGCTCGCCCGTGCGGTTGGAACGTGTCCTTGAGCTGCTGTTCCCAATCCCTGGCCATGTCGGCTCCCCTCCTCCTTGGGTCGACTCCGCTGCGCGCCCCGGTCATCCGACCAGCGCTCCGCTTCGTCTCCTCTCGTCGGTGTCCACCATCCTGACGCCGACGGGGCCGGCGCGCTTACCGCTTGCGGAGCAGGGTCAATCCGTCGCCGAGCGGGATCATCGCCGTGTCGACGCGGTCGTCGGCTACGACCATGTCGTTGAAGGCCCGGATGGCCTTCGTGCTGGCGTCGGCGAGCTTGGGATCGACCACACCGCCACCCCACAGCACGTTGTCGACCAGGATCACCCCGTTCGGCCGAAGCCGGGTCACGAGCTCCTCGTAGTACGCGGCGTAGCTCTCCTTGTCGGCGTCGATGAACGCGAGGTCGATCAGGTCGTCTTTGGGCAGCGCGCGCAGCGTCTCGATCGCGGGCGCGATCACGAGCTCGATGCGGTCGTCGACACCGGCGCGCTTCCATGCCTCGCGGGCGATCGACGTCCACTCCTCGCTGACGTCACAGCAGAGGAGGCGGCCTCCGGGCGGCATGCCGCGGGCGATGCACAGCGACGAGTAGCCGGTGAAGGTGCCCACCTCGACTGCCCGCTTCGTGCCGACGACCTGGGTGAACAGGGTCATGAACGATCCTTGCTCGGGCGAGATCTGCATGATCGACAGATCAGGCACCTTGGCGATGGTCTCTTCCATGAGCCAGCGCTGGACCTCGTCGGGCTCGGTGCCGTGCGCGACGAGGTACTGGTGGATCTCGGGCGAGAGGAAGAACGACTTCGGATCAGCCATGGCGCCGCAGACTAGCGACCGCAAGCTACGGCACGTAGAGCTCAAAGAACGAGAGCACGGCATACGCGCTCAGACCTGCTGTCGCGACGACGAGCACCCCGCGCTCGATCTCGGCACGAGCGGTGACGATCGCCGCACCGATCGCGAACACGAACGTGCTGTACGCGTAGCGATCGAACGAGCTGATGTTGGAGGCGGTGAGTGCGAGCACCAACGTCACCGCGCCGTACGCGGCGTATGACGCGGAAAGCCGTCGCGCGAGCACGACCACGAGCGCGGCGAAGACCACGAACCACACCAGGTGCAAGCCGGCGCCGAAGCGATCGCCATCGAAGAGGTCACCGATCGCGTTCACGACATGAGTGAACGGATCGACCGTTGGGCCGCGCAGGTCCGCCCGGCTCTGCACCGAGAACGCAAGCAACGGGTCGTCGTACTCGATGCCCACCCAGGCGAGGTAGATGGCGGTCCCGACTCCGGGCGCCACGACGGCTGCCAGGCGGCGGATCCGATCGGCCAGTGCGCTCTCGCGCCATCCCCGTGCCACTTCGATCGCCGCCGGCACCACCAGCAGGAGACCGACTGGTCGCGTCAGCCCCGCCATCACCCCGAGTGCCGCGACCGGGACCCAACGCTGCGATCGCAGCGCAAGGAACATGCCGACTGCCATCACCATGAAGAGCGGCTCGGCGTACGCCAGCGTGAACGACAACGCGGCCGGGAAGAGAGCCACCAGCCAGGCCGCCCGCCCCGCCGTGCGCTCGTCGCCGGTCTCGTTCACCACAAGGCGGTGCACCAGCGCACCGAGCACCAACGCAGCGATGGCGCTGATCGCGATGAGCGCGACATCCACGTGGCCGGCGAACACTTCACCGAGCCCACGCCCGAGCAGCGGATACAACGGAAAGAAGCGCAACCCTTGACGGGGAAGCTCGGTGTACCCCTGCTCGGCGATGCTGCGGTACCACGCGCCGTCGTAGATGAAGAGGCCGAGGTCGGGCACATTGAAGTGCCGACCCCGCAGCACCTTCTCATCGACGTGTTGCGACACCCAGAACGAGACGAGCACCACCACTCGGGCCAGGAGCCATGGCAGCGCGGCGGCGCGCAGGTCTTCGCGGACGAAGCGGCTCGTCGACAGCCGCTCCCAGGCCCTGGTCATTCGGCCCGGTACTCGGTGAGCGCGCGCACCTCGAGCACGTCTGCATCAGGGAACACCCGGATCTCCGTGCTACGCGCGGCATCGAGCGTCTCACCGATCTTGGCGCACGGAACCTCGAGGTGGTTCAGGCCCGGCGACCACACGAACCACACGGTGTGATCTCCAGCGCGCGTGATCGCGTCCTGGGCGAACGCCGCTGGGTCGGCGGCGCGAGCGCGCTCCAGGTATTCGGACCAGTTCACGAAGTCCGGCCGCGCCGCGTCGGGGAAGGTGATCTGCTCGAGGCCCTCGACGTCGCGGATGAGCCGGCTCACGTCAGGACCGAGCTGATCCGAGCAGTAGGCGACGACGTCGCCGGGCGCTGACTCCTCAGCGATCACTTCGGCGGCGCGCCCGGCCTGCGTGCGTTCGTAGGTGACGTTGCGAGCCCCGCCCGCGAGCCCGAGCAGCGCGATCAGCGCGAGCACGGCTGTCCGCAACCGCAGATCGCTGAAGACCATGATCCCGAGGGCGACGACGAGCGCCACCACCGGGAAGATCGTTGCTGCGTACCGGGGCGCGAACGTCGTGTCGGTGACGTACGAGATGGCCGCGCCCACCACGAGCACGCCGAACGCGGTCGCGGCCTCCCAGCGCACCGCGGGGCGCGTCCGGAGGTCGAGCTCGATCCGGCGCCGGTCGATCGCCCGCCCGAACAGCGCCAGGAGCGGAAGGAGCAGCAGGAGGAAGGCGAGCATGTACGCCTCGCCGTCGTACTCGCTCCCGGCGAATGCGATGAGCGCGCGGGGCACGACGACCCATGGGAACTGCGGATCGCCCCACGGGGTCCCCGTGGAACCGATCTGGTCGAGGAACACCGGCAGCCACGCCGCGAAGGCGAGTGCACCGATCGCCACGGCTGCGAACACGCGGCGGGCGGCCTGCCGATCAGACGCTTCGGGCGCGCGACAGGCGCGGTACAGCAACCCGGCGCCCACGATGGCCACGAGGTAGAGGTCCCAGTACTGCGTGAGCACGAGCCCAGCGGTGATCCCCGCGACGAACGCGAGCCAACCAAAGGTCGGCGTCTCCAACGCGTTGCGCAGCGCGAGGTACCCGGCGGCCACGAACAACATCACCAGCGCGTACATCCGTGCTTCGGTCGCATACCGGAACGCATAGGGCGACAGGCCGACGATCAGCAGCGCCGACCACGCGCCGGCGCGCCCGGCGATGCGCCGTCCCGCGAACCAGACCAACGGAAGCGTGGCGACCGACAGCACGCCTGACAGCGCGCGCACGGCAACGTCGCCGTCACCGAACGCCTCGATCCAGAAGTGCAGGAGGAAGTAGTAGAGGGGCGGGTGCCCGTCATGGCGCAGCTGGTCGACGATGTCACCGAGCGGCAGCTTGGCGATGTTCACTGACAGCGCCTCGTCGAACCACAGATCCGACCGGGTCGCGAAGCGCAGGACCAATCCCGCCGCGACCAGACCCAGGGCGCCGAGCACGAGCAGCGGTCGACGACGCACAGCTAGCTCTTGATTCGTGGGATCACGTCGGCCGCGAACCGCTCGAGGCTCTCGCTCTCGGGGAAGTCACGGAACCAGAGCACGAACTCCCGGCATCCCGCGTCGACGTAGCCCTGCACCTTGTCCGACACCTGCTCCACCGTGCCGATGAAGTTGTCGCGCACGTAGGCATCGGGATCGTCACGACCCCAGAGGTGCCCACCACCAGGCGAGTCGAGCCACGCCTTCACGTCGCCCTCGGAGTCGAACAATCGGCAGTCGGGGCCGTGCGTGCGCACGATCGAATCGAAGTCGCGGCCCGCTCGGTCGCAGTGCTCGTTCAGGACCTTCGACTTGTGGACGAACTGCTCGAGCCCGACCTGCCAGTTCGTCTTGTCGGCGTGCTCGGCGGCGATCCGCAACGTGACGCGCTCGCCGCCGCCACCGACCCAGATCTCAGGCAGGTCCTGCACGGGCTTCGGATCGCAGTATGCGCCGTCGAAGCGGAGGTGCTTCCCGTCGAAGTCAACCGTCGACTCCGTCCACAGCCGCTTGATCGCGACGATGGTCTCCTCGAGCATCGCAAGACGATCGCCGGCGGACAGGAACGGGTAGCCGTACGCCTGGTACTCCCGCTCGTACCAACCGGCGCCCAGGCCGAGGATCAGGCGACCGCCCGACATCACGTCGACACCTGCGGCCTGCTTCGCGAGCAACCCGGCGTTGCGGTACGACGAGCAGGTGACGAGTTGGCCCAGCCGGACCCGCTCGGTGTGCTGTGCCAGGGCGGCCAGCATCGTGAACGCTTCGAACACGTGCGTGGGCTCGCGCCGCGGAACGGTCTCCACGTGGTCGTAGACCCAGAGGTGGTCGTAGCCGACGCGCTCGGTGAGCTTGGCGAGCTCGACCGTGCGCGCCCACGCGTCGAGACCTGTCCAACCGGAGTACTCGAGCTTCCAACCCTGGGGCGCGAACGCGCCGTATGCGATCGCCTTCACTGGTCAGCGGCGCAGGCGCCACTTTCTGCTCCGCCGGTCGGCAAAGCCGCCGGCTCCGCGGATGTCAAGCGGTTGCTGCCGGGTAGTCGTCAGTCTTGAAGTTCCACCACTGGATCTCGACCATCATCGGCAACAGGTAACCGATGTAGATGTTCGTGATCGCGAGCATGTCGTAGTCGTCGACGCTCTTGTCGATGATCTTGACGCGGTCATCCTTCTCTTGGAAGGCCTTGGCCTTCTCGAGGATCTCATCGAGCTCGTCCTCGCCGGCAACCGACATGCCGTAGTGGTCGAGCCGCGCGCAGGTCATGTGCGGCTCATCGGCGATGAGGAACACGAACTGCTCGTACGTGTAGCAGGACAGCACCAGCCGGTGCTTGTCCTGGGTCATCGTCGGGAGCTCCTTCCACCCGAAGACCTCTTCGTAGAACTTCGTGATGAGGCCGCGATGCTCCTCGTCGAGCATGTCGGCGGGCAGGCTCATCGCCACGTGGTTGAAGCGCGGCGTGCGCGGCTTCGCGAGTGGGCTCATTCGCGCTCCTAGTTGTCCTTGACGGGAACGATCATCACCTTCGCGGCGAGCTCGCCGTGGTGCAGTCCTTCGATTGCCCCCAGGATGCCGTCGAGTGGCACGTCGTCGGCTTCGATCAGCAGGTCGCTCGGGAACGACGGATCGGCGAGCAGCTCGAGGGCGCGCTCGAAGCCGTCGGCGTCGTAGATGAACGCGCCGGTGATCACCAGCTCGTTGAGCAGGATCCGGTTGTTGTCGAACTTGGGCCGTTGCATCCCCGCGCCGACCATCACGAGGGTGCCACCGCGCTTGAGCTGCGCCAGGCCGGACTCCATCGCTCGCGAGGCGCCCGAGCACTCGAGCACGACGTCGAATGGCTCCACGACCACCTCACCGGGCATGACCGGGCTCTCGAGGTCTTCGGGCGACACGACCGTGGCACCCAGCTTCTCGGCCAGGTCCCGTCGCTTGGGGTGCGGCTCGCTGGCCACGACTTCGGCCACGCCGCGGGCCTTGCACGCCGCGATGCTCAGCGTGCCGATCGGGCCGGCCCCGGTCACCAGCACCCGCTGCCCTGCCGCGACTCCGCCACGAGTGAGGCCGTGCAACGCGACCGCGAGCGGCTCGGCCAGTGCGGCGACGCGCATCGGCATGCCGTCGGGCACCCGTCGGAGGCCGCGCTCGTTCGCGACGGTGAACTCGGCGAAGGCACCGTCGGAGTGATCGCCGGTGCCGGGCGAGCTCCGACCCATGCACAACGACGGACGGCCCGCGAGGCAGTACTCGCACTCCCCACACCGCGGCATCGGCCCGCCGACGACGGCGTCGCCGACCTTCCACAGCGCGACCTCGCTGCCGATGGCGACCACGGTGCCGGACCATTCATGGCCTTCGACCGACCCGGGCTGTCCCCAGCCTTCGGTGACGAAGTGGAGGTCGCTCCCACAGACGCCGCAGTGGCTGACTTCGAGGAGCACGTCGTGCGGGCCGACGGTCGGCATCGGTCGCTCCTCGACACCGATGTCACCCTTGCCGCGGTACACCGCGGCCCGCATCACTCGGTCGCTCATCACTCTTCGGTCGCTCACTGCGGCGCAGGATACCTGCATGTCTGGTCGACTCCGCGGGCTCGGTCTCCGCCGTCATGCGAAGCGGGGGTCGAGCTTGGTGTCGAGGGTGTCGGTGTCCCCGGCGAGCGCCCACAGGTAGTACATCGTGAAGCCGGGCGCCGCGACGACGGGATGCCATCCGGTGGTGATGCGCTCGATGTCGCCGTCGCGCACGATCACCGGGGTGTCGCCATCGTCGTCGTACCCGACGTGGACGCCGAAGCCGTGCGCGGGCTCGAACCGGTAGAGGTACGCCTCTTCGTGCTCGTGCCGATGCGGCGGCCAGCTCGACCATCCGCCCGGCGGGTTGAGGGTCTCCCCCACGATGAGCGGTCCTTCAGGCACGTAGGTGCGAACACGACGCGCTGTGGTTCCTTCTCCTCGCGCTTCGTCCGGCACCGCCGCGGGATCGATGACCTCGGTCGGCACCTCGCGATCGCTGGCGCACCACACGATCGTCGCCTTGAGCTCATCACCACCGTCGAGCGCAAACCTGGAATGCCGTCCGACGATCGCTGACCAGCCAGGTGCGTCGAACACGTCATCCCGGCCGCGAGCATCGACCGTGTCGGAACCAGCAGTCAGACGACCATGCCCACCTTCGATGAGCACCCACGCCACCGAGGCACCGGTGCTGCCCGAGAACGGGCCGACGGTTCGCGTGACGCCGAGGCGGCCGTCATCGCCGGGTGTGAGCAGCGACTCGGCGCGACCCGCTTCCAGCATGAGCAGCGGCGGCACGACGGCAGCGTAGGTGTTCGGTGGTTAGGGTCTGTGCGCCACGCGAAGCTCAGGGGGAGCCATGCGCAAGGTCGTCATCGGAGCCTTCATCGTCGCCGCGAGTGCGCTGCTGCTGGCGCCGGCGGGCGCGTCCAACACCGCGGGGTCCGCTGGCGCCGAGGACGGCGTGCGGATCGTGAACTTCAACATCCTGCACGGAGTGTTCTGCGAGCCAGAATCGGACTTCTGCCAGGCCGCGGACCGCGTCGAGCTGTTCGGCCAGCAGCTCGAGGAGTCGGGCTGCCCCGAGGTCGTCGGCCTTCAGGAGATCCGGAGCGAGATGTCAGAGGCCCTCGATGAGCTCATCAAGGACATCTGCGACGGCGCGTACCAGAACGTCTTCAAGGACGTGGACAACGGCGTCGATGCCGAGCGTCTTCTCACCACCTTGAAGGTGAAGAGCGAGAAGGTGATCGAGCTCGCCGGCGGCTTCCGCACCGCATCGCGCGTCGTGCTCAAGTCGGCGATCGGACCGCTGGTCGTCACCACGACTCATCAAGACGGTGATCCGGACGAACCATCTGCCGGCTGTGCGATCTGTCAGCCTCCGAGGTTCAAGGGCTGCTCGCCCGACCGCGGGATCTTCGAGTGCCAGGCCGATGCCACGATCGCCTTCACCGAGGAGGTCGGCGGCACGAAGGCCGTGCGCGTGATCATGGGCGACTTCAACGTCGACGCCACCACCGAGCGCTACGGCAGCCACATCGAGGCCGGGTACGTGGACTCTCACCTCGAAGCCGGCAACGCCGAATGCGTCGAAGCGACGGGTGTGAACTGCACGAGCGGAAGAGCTGACGACACGATCGTTGCGCTCAAGGACCCAGCTGCCACGGAGTCTCACCGCATCGACATGATCTTCGTGAAGTCGTCCGCGAAGTGCGACGTCGTGTTCGACTCGGATGCCGACGAGGACGGCGACGGCATCGGGACGGGTCTGTTCTTCGACGAGCCCACCGTCGACGGGCCAGGTGGCATCGTCTGGGTGTCGGACCACACCGCGGTGAGCGCCGACCTCAGCTGCGGATAGGAGCACGTCATGGCCGACCTCGTGATTCGTGGTGGGACCGTCGTCGACGGGACCGGCGCGCCTGGCCGTGCTGCGGACGTCGCCATCACCGGCGACACGATCACCGAGATCGGTGAGGGGTTGTCGGGAGACCGCGAGCTCGACGCCGGCGGAGCGGTGGTTGCTCCGGGGTTCATCGACATCCACACGCACTACGACGCGCAGGTGTTCTGGGACCCGGCGCTCACGCCGTCGTCGTGGCACGGCGTCACGAGCGTGGTCGCGGGCAACTGTGGGTTCTCGATCGCGCCGTGCCGCCCTGAGCACCGCGACCTGATCGGCCGCACCTTGCAGCACGTCGAGGACATGAGCCTCCCCACGCTCCAAGCCGGGATCCCCTGGGACTTCGAGACCTTCCCCGAGTACCTCGACTCCGTCGCGCGCCACGGCTCCGTCCTCAACTTCACCGCGTACGTCGGCCACACCGCCATCCGCCTCTACGTGATGGGTGACGACGGCTACGAGCGCGACGCCACCGCCGACGAGCTCGACCGCATGGCCGATGTGGTGCGCGAGGCCATCGCCGCCGGCGCCGCCGGTGTCGCGTCGAGCAGCGCGCAGACCCACAACGGTGACGGTGGCCGACCGGTTCCCTCACGCCTCGCGGGCTTCGAGGAGTACGAGGCGATCTACTCGCCGATGGGTGAGCTGGGTCGCGGCGTGGGTGCGGTCACGCCCGGCGAGAAGTTCACCCATCCCGAGGCGTACGAGCTCCAGCGCCGCGTCGGGCGGCCGTTCACGTGGACCGCGTTGCTGACGATCAAGGGCTCGTCGTTCGCGGCGGACATGGCCGCGATGAACGCTCAAGAGCGCGCAACCGGCGCGGACGTCTGGCCGCAGATCACGTGTCGTCCGCTCACGTTCCGGATGACGTTGGCCGACCCCTTCACGTTCAACATGGCGCCCGCGTTCAAGGAGCTGATGGATCGACCGGTCGAGGCGCGGCTGGCCGCCTACCGCGACCCGGAGTGGATCGCACGCGCGCAAGCGGAGCTCACCGGTGGCCGCATCTTCCGGGCCAACTTCGACAACCTCACCGTCGCCGAGTCGAGGAACCCCGAGCTCATCGGGCGCACGGTTGCGTCGCTCGGCGAGGAGCAAGGGATCGAGCCGCTCGCGGCGATGGTGGGTCTGGCTGCCGACGAGGATCTGACCACGCGCTTTCGGAGCGTCTTGGCCAACAACGACGAGGCCATGATCGAAGAGCTGCTCGGGACCGACGGGATGCTCATCGGCCTCTCCGACGCCGGGGCACACGTGAGTCAGCTGTGCGACGCCTGCTTGCCGACGGATCTGCTCGGCACCTGGGTGCGCGACCGCGAGGTGCTCCCGCTCGAGCGCGCGGTGCACAAGCTCACGGGCGAGCCGGCCGGGGTGTTCGGCTTCACCGACCGCGGCGTGCTGCGCGAGGGCGCGAAGGCCGACATCGCGGTGTTCGATCCCGACACCGTGGGACCCGGCGGCCTGCACCGCATCCGCGACTTCCCCGCCGACGGCGAGCGACTCGTGGCCGACGAGCCCAGCGGCATGCAGCACGTGCTCGTGAACGGCACGCCGATCCGCCGAGATGGTGCGCCCGTTGCGGCCGCGGTCGAGTCCCGCCCAGGACGCGTGCTCAACCGCTGACGCCTCTGTGTGGAGAGAAGGTCAGCGCTTGGTGGCGGTGATGCCGATGCAGACGTTGAGGTCGACGATGGGCACACGCAGCGGAAAGAACCGGCGGTGCTCGATCTCGAAGCGCTCGCGGACGAGATCGACGATCTCGTCGGGTCCGTTGATGTGCTCGCGCTTCACGAAGATCTCGTACGGCAGGCCGTAGCGCTTCTCGAACTCTCGCTGCGCGGTGAAGCGGCGGCCGATCCCGTAGACGAAGCCGGGATCGCACGGGATGACGATGCTGAACCGCCCGCCAGAGCGCAGCAACCGTCGCACCTCGTCGAGCGCGCGCGGCAGATCCGGCAGGTGCTCGAGCACGTGCACCGCGATCGCGCGGTCGAACGACGCGTCGTCGAGCGGGAGCCGCTGCTGACAGTCGCCGACGATCGTGGTGACCGACGGGTACCGCTCCTCGATCGTGCTTGCCATCTCGGCGCGCATCTCGACGCACGTGTAGTCCTGACGGGTCAGGTCCTCGTATGCGAGCTGCTCACCGAGCCCGGCGCCGATCTCGATCGTGCGGAAGCGTTCGGGTGCCGGAGGGGCTGACCGCAGTGGGTACTTGTGGTTGAAGCGCTCGATCGTGCGGTAGCTCCCGGGCAGGTTCTCGTGCCACCGCTTGATCGCGTCATCGATCACGGCCTGCTGCTCGGGATCGACCGGCGGGAGGGTCTTGGGCCACTTGGTGGTCACGCCGGCCCATCCTCTTCCTCTACCCCCGCCGACGGCGGAGGCGCGTCAGGAGTGGCATCGCTGGCTGCTTCCTCGAGCCGACGGATTCGCTCCTCGGCGAGCGCGTACGACTCACAGACGTCGCGGAGCATCTCGGTGAGGCCAGATGCCGTGATGGACAGCTGCACGGCGATGAGCAGCAAGAGGAAGAACGCCACGCCCAGGAACAGCTCCTCGGGGCGGAGCCCGATCTCCTCCGCGATCGGCTCCGCGATGCCCGTGAACGCGCCCGACGCCGAGATCGACGCGGCAACGAAGATCCACCCCAGCACGTAGCGCAGCGTGAGCAGCTGGTAGCGCGCGAGGAAGATGATGAGCAGCGCCAGAAGAAGGCCCAGGATTCCGAGCAGCACCTCAGACACCCAACCTCTTGTCGGCGATCGGCGCGGGACGATACCGCGTCCCGATTCGGAGCACGACGACGAGCAGCGCGCGCACCAAGAACGCCAACGAAGCTGCAGTACCTGCGGAGCGCACGCCGCCCTGTCGCTCTCGGATGAGCGCTGGCGTGCTGACGACGCGGTAACCGGCGCGCGCGCTCGCGACGAGCACCTCGAAGGTGTCTCCGAGGTACTGCGCCGGGTACCGGTCGGCGAACTCCTGCAGCAGCGGTGTGCGTACCGCGCGAAAGCCTGAGGTTGCATCGTCGATGCGCGTCCCGGCGGATCGCGACGCGACCCGCGCCAGGATCCGCATCACAAAGCGGCGGGGGCCGGGGATGTCGAACGAGTCGCTCGTCCCGAACCGGTTCCCGATCACGAGGTGGGCATGCTCGTCACGCATCGCCTGCACGAGCGCTTGCACGCTGGCGGGATCGTGCTGGCCGTCGGCGTCGCACTGCACCGCGATCTCGTACCCGCGCTCAGCCGCATAGCGAAAGCCACAGCGAAGCGCGGCGCCGACGCCGAGGTTGATCGGGAGCCGGAGCACGGTCGCCCCCGCCCGGAGCGCCAGCTCCCCCGTCTCGTCCGTCGACCCGTCGTCCACCACGACGACCGGCATCCCGTGATCGCGCACCGCCTGCACCACGTCGCCGACGGTGGCGGCCTCGTCGTGGGCCGGGATCACCACCACGACCTCCCGCCCCGCGTGGTCGCTCATGATGGAGGAAGGTTCGCGCGCTCACGCGGTCGCCGCACGAGCTCCACCACGATGTCGGTGGCGAGGAGGACGACCGCGAGCAGGCCGATCACATGTACATCGTCGAACCGTGACGGCCATTCGAGCCCCGGCTGGTAGTTGTGCCGGCTCTGCTGCACCACCACGTACAGGCCGGTGCACGCGAGCGCGAGCGGAGCACCGATCGACAGCAGCGCGCGCCAACGCCCATCACGAGCGACCATGAATGCCGCGCCCGCGGCGACCAGGCCGACCCACGGTGAGGTCAACACCGCCGCCCCGAGACCACAGGTCAGCGAGGTCCCCAGCGCGCGCAAGGGCGACACGGCATCGCCATCTGCGGTGAAAGGGTTGACGGCAACGGGCGGCTCGGCGCCAGATTCGACGGTCGTGCGAGCGCGGGGGCGCAGCACGAGCAGCACACATCCGAGGAGCACGATCGCTGAGATCGTGATCCCGATCCACACCAGGCGCTGAGGCTTCCAGGTCAGCGTGACCATGAAGTCGTTCGCGTCGGGATCCACGCGCCACCCATTGGCGAAGCCGTCGACGAGCTGAGGTGCACCGAGGTCGCGCCCGTCGATCTCGGCGTGCCAGCCGTGGTTCGCGCTCTGGCCCAGCACCAACCAGAACGGCTCGCGGGCGTCCGAGACGTTCACTTCGATCTTCGTCCGTCCAGAATGAACCACCCCGACGCCAGGTGCCGAGAATCGATCTGCAATGAGCTCGTCATGCACCCCACGTCCGTCGGCAATCGGCGTGTTGCCTGCTCCAGATGCAAGGACGATGCCGTCGATGTCGAATCCCGTCTGCGCGCCCGGCGCCGTCCGCAACGCGTGACGCCCGCGGGAAAGACTGACTTCGGGTCTGTCGCCTGCTGCCAGGTCGCAGCGCGTCAACTCGAGCTCCGGCTGCGCCTGATCCGACAGCAAGCCGGAGGCCCGCACCGAGATGGGCTCACCGTCGATCTCGACGAGGTCGTCACGACACTCGGTGGAGACGAGGTCCGGCTTCGCGACTGCGACGCCGGGAATACCCAGCTCCGCGATCGCCACAGGAAGCGCGGTCACGCGGCCCGACTCGTAGTCCACCGTCTCGACCGCGCGCACCGACTCGATCGTGAGGCGCACGCGCTGACCCGTGACGGGCTCGAACGTCACGGGCACCACGGTGCTCGCCCCGCGCTCAGAGAGATCAGCGATCTCCGGCAGCGAGATCTCACGTGACACGCCATCGACGTCGAGCACGGCTCGGGCGGGTACAGAGTGCCGACCGTCGCTCACGATCCGAAGGTCGAGATGGTCAAACGTGTTCGGGGCCGCGAGCTCGAGCTCGATCCATTGCCCTGTGGACGGTGCGTTCGCATCCGCGGTCCATTCGGTCGCCGGGTCGCCGTCGATCGCAGACGACGCCCTCGCACTCACATCGGTGCGCAAGTGTCCCGACGACCGAGCCGTGATGCCGCCGTCGGCCGCGCTGGGGAGGCCGATCGCCTCGTCGACCACTTCATCGGGCGCGACCGCTGACAGCCGAACGGTGCCCGACACGCCGAACGACCGCGCGGCTGGCACGCGGAAGTCACGAACCAGCGCGGTCTCTTCGTCGGAGGTGACCTGACCGACGAGCAACGAGCGCAGGCGCGTCATCTCGAACACGAGTGGCGTGTCCGTTCCGATGCCACGCACCTGGTTCACCAGGTCCGATGGCATCCGAACGATCTCATCGACGCGGAGGTCTTCTCCTGATTCGTCTGGTATCCGGATCTCGGCAAACCCGACACCACTGTCGTTGTCGTAGCTCAGCTGCTCGCCGACGCCGTCGGCCAGGACTGCGATCTCGATGCTCGCGAACCGCCGCCGGTCGAAGCGCACGGTCTGCCCATCGGCAGTGCGAGATTCCGGCCCGAGGTCCACCTGCACCGGAGCACCGACCGCGTCGCCGCTGGTATCGGCGAAGCGCAGCTCCACACGTGTGATGTGGCGGTCGCGCCGGCCGGTGAGTGGCTGTACCAGGTTCATACGATCAGCGGTGAGTGGTTGATCGGGTTCGATGCGGATCCGCTCGCCGATCACCGGTCCGTACGCCCCAACCACCCACGCAGTGTCGGGATCGCCGTCGAGCGCGCGCGCCGGACGGTTCGACGGTACGAACGCCGTGCGAGTGCCGTATCCCGATGCCGAGACGCGAGCACCGTGCTGCTCCATGTAGGTGAACGCATCCGCGCCGGCATCAGGAAAGACCTCGAGGCGTTGGTCCTCTCGGTCCTCAACGAGGGGTTGCTCATCCGTTCGTTCCGTGTACCCGAGCACGTCGAGCTCGGACCAATGCTGTGGGCGTGATCGGTTGGTGTCGGTGACGACGACCGCCGCGCCGCGTCGAAGCTCACGCTCGATCGCATCGGGATCTCCGGCGAGCGATCCCGAGTACAGGAGCGTTGGCGAATCCGGCAGGATCCCTGCCTGAGCGAGATCGACAAGACCGTCGCCGTCCCCCGAGACCAGCACCACCGATGTACCTGGTTGTGCTCGCACGATGTCACGAGTGGATCGGAGCGAGAACACGGCGACTGCGGGTGGTTCGGGTGTGTCGTCGGGGATTGCCAGCTCTCGAGCGTCGAGCTGCTCGAGCTCGAGTGGCTCCACGTCACCGTCGAACTCGCCGGCCGCTTCGAGACCGTCTGGCGGTGACTCGAAGATCGCCCACACCTCGCGTGGCCGAGCCAGGTCGAACTGATCGGTCTGCAGGTCGCTGCGAACGACGATGTCGCCCACGCTCATGAGTGCGGCGATCGACACGAGCGCGTCGGGGTCGAGCGATCCTCGCTGCACTCGCCGGTCGAGCGCATGCAGCAGATCCGCGGCCGCGGCCGAGCCGTACGGAATCAGCTCCCGCGCCACGTATGGTCGGTCGGTGAGGCCCGGGGTGATCGGCACGTTGGTGTCCGCCCAGCGATAGACACCAGCGTCCATTCCCGGGATCTCGAAGATGCGCGTGTCGTGCGGCCGGGCATCGAGCGCTTCGATCGCTTCGGTCCAGTAGGAGGGGATGTTCTCGCCGCGCTGGACGTTCTCGCCGTAGACCTCGCCGGTCCACAAGCTCGGGATGTTCACCGCGACCAGCAGCGCAACCAGCGCGCACGCCGCGAAGGCCAGACGCGGGCGCCCTCGGTCGGCGAGGCGACGGGCGAGCAGGTTGACGCCGATGCCGAGCAGCACGGCCACACCGAGCACGGCCAGCGGCACGGCGCGACCAACGCTGCGCAAGCCGAGCCCGACCGTCGACCCTTCACCGAACTCCTTCACCGCAGCGCCGAACGGCGATGGATCGTCGTACGGATGGGTCCCGACGGCGACGACGACCCCTACGAGGATCAGGAGCACGAAGTAGGCGCGGTGACGCCAGCGGATGAACGCGGCAGACACCAGCGCGAGCACCGGGATCGCGTAGCCGGTGACGATCAGGATGCGGCGCGCGTAGTCGACCGATGCCTCAGTGGATGGGCCCAGCCGGTCTCCGAGGTAGAACAGCCAGTAGCCGAGCCCGCGCAGCACCTCGCCCGAGTGGCCGGTGATCGCAACCGCTTCGATCGACTCGGAGTACCGCAGCACGTCGAGCCCGTACGTGCCCTGCACCACGAAGCTCACGAGCCACCAGAGCGACGCGAGGACGGTCAGCAGCGCGATGCGCGCACACACCTTGAGCGCGTGTCGGAACGAGCACTCCCTCGAGACGACCGCGTGCACCACCCACAGCAGCGGCGCCAGGCCAGCGAAGAACAGTGAAGGTGGGTTCACGCTGCCCGCGACCTGTACCACGACCGCGAAGGCGGCAATGTAGCGCCAGCTGTCTTCCCGCAGCGCGCGTGCGATGAGCGCGACGAGCCATGGCATCGCGCTCCAAGCGATGAGGATGACTGAGATGCGCGAGCCGTACTGCAAGAAGTACGGACTGAGCATGTAGACGAGCGCCGCGATGACAACACCGGGCCCGTGCACACGCAACGTCCGCATGAGGTACAAGACGCCGAGTCCTGCCGCGAACAGCAGCGAGCCGAGCCAGAGCCGCTGGGTCACCCACACGGGCAGTCCGGTCTGACGCGTCAGCCAGGCGAAGGGACCAGCCGGGAAGAGGTACCCGAGGTCCTGGTGCGTCGTCGTGCCGAGCGCGAGGTTCGGGTTCCAGAGGTATGGGGCCCGCGCGAGGAAGTGCCCGGGATCGAGAGAGAGGAACTCCTTGCTGTCGATGACGACGCGCCCGGTGGCCGTGACCAGCAACGGGACGTACGCCAGCAGGCCGAGCAGCGAGAACCCGATCGCGCGCCGATGGCGCGAGTCGTCTGCCGCAGTCTTCGTCCGATCGATGCTCGCGAGGAGCTGGGTGGTCAACGCCGCGACTCGAGCTCCCGGCGGCGGATCGCCTCGCGTGCGAGCACCTCGAGGATGCCGAGCCCGGACCGCTCCCACGTGAGCGCAGACGCTCGTTCGCACGCCGCCTTCGACAGTGCGATGCGAAGCTCGTCGTCGCCGAGCACACGGTCCAGGCACTCGACCATCTCGGCCTGATCGCCGGCGAGGAGCCCGGTGCGTCCGTCGTCGATTGCGTCGAGATGCCCGACGATGCGCGTTGCGACCGCCGTGGTTCCGCACCCGGCCGCCTCCGAGATGGTGAGCCCCCACCCTTCGCGCGCCGATGCGCTCGCGACCGTCCACGCCCGGCGAAACAGGTCGACAACCTCTTCATCGGGGATCCTCCCGGGCAGGTGGATCCAGCTCTCAGCACCCGCCGCCCGAACATGTCGCTCGAGCCGCGGGCGCTCGTACCCCTCCCCCGCAATCACGGCTTCGAGGGTGGGGTGTCGAGGCTTCACGGCGACGAGCGCGTCGATCAGCAGATGGAACCGCTTCACGGGCACGAGACGGCCGACGGCGGCGACGAGCGGGGTCGGCGACTTGGCGTCACCAGGCGTGAAGCGTGGTCCGATCCCCGGTTCCACCACCGTCACCCGGTCCGGCGAGAAGCCCAAGGCGCTCACCAGCTCCTGCTTGCTCGACATCGACGGCGTGACGATGGCAGTGCGCCGATAGAAGGGTGGTGCCAGCGTCGACTCGATGAAGTTGCCAAACGCCGCCAGCCGCGGAGGAAGCGTCATCTGCCACATCTCGCCGTGCACGTGGTGAACAACTGCGATCCGCGGGTTTCGCGACCACACCGGTGAGAAGAACGGCATGCCGTTCCAGATCTCCATCAGCCCGTGCGAAGGATCGGGCTTCTGGACCATCTCGCTGATCGCAGCGCGCGGGAACACGAGGTAGCGGCCGGCCTTCCGCACTACTCGATAGCCGTCGCGATCCAGGATGGGGGACTGACCGGCTGCGAACGACGTGCGCATCGTCACGGTGAGCCCGGCCTCTGCCCAGTACTTCGCGGTCATGTGCGCGGAGACCTCGGAGCCTCCCGCCTCTGGGTCGTCCAGATCACGCCAGGCGAGGATCGTCGCTCGTCGCAGGCCCGCCTCGGCCGCGACGCTGCGCATCTCCGAGATCGTGGCGTCGTGGTCGGTCATCAGAGTTCCACGGGTGAAGCGGTGGACGGCTGCCCGGTTCATGGCACCAGGACCCCAGCCGAGAAAGCCTACCCGAACGCATGCTCGCGAGAATGACCCGATACCGCCGTTCGTCGGTTGGGTTGTGGACGCGTGGACAGCCACTCCACAATCGCGCAGTGGCACGAAGTGAACCATCGGGCAGCCCGGCTCCGACCCCAGGCTTCGACGAGACGCTCAATGCGATCGCCGACGTCCAAGGATGGATGACCGACGCTCAAGCGCAGCGACTCTGGGATCGCGCGATCCAAGTGCCCGAAGCCGGTCGCATCGTCGAGATCGGGAGCTTCCAAGGGCGCTCGGCGATCGTGCTCGCGCGCGCCGCTCGTCCAAGCGTCGAGATCGTCACCATCGATCCGCATGCGGGAAGCGATCGCGGGCCGCGTGAGATCCACGGCGATCCCGAGCGAGGCGAAAGCGATCACAGCCGTTACTTCGCGAACCTGGCGCGCGCCGGGGTCGCGAACCGCATCCGCCATGTTCGTCAGGCGTCACAGGCTGCCGGCGACCAAGTCGAGGGCCCCATCGACCTCCTGTACATCGACGGAGCCCACCGCTTCCGACCGGCGCTGGCCGACATCCGCTCCTGGGGTCGCCGCGTCGCTGACGACGGGGTCATGCTCATCCACGACGCGTACTGCTCGGTCGGTGTCACGGGCGCGATCGCCGCCGACCTCCTCTCCGGTCGGCGGTTCCTGTACTCGGGACGCGTCGGTTCGTTGGCCGAGTATCGCCAGTGCACCGCTGGCATCGCCGCCCGCGCGTGGAGCGCCGTTCGACAGCTCGGACAGATCCCCTGGTTCCTGCGCAATGTGATGGTGAAGGTGCTCATGCTGATGCGCTTGCACCCGTTGACGCGGCTGCTCGGTCATCGGTCGAACACGCTGCCGCCGTTCTGACGGGTGCGCGAGGCGCGCCGCGAGCCAGAAACAGGCCCTTTGCTACCGTCTCACGCCATGACCACCGAGGTGCGGCGCTTCTTGGTGCGCCTCGGAGTCGTCGTCGCCATCGGACTCATCGTGCGGCTCGCGTTCATGCTCATCGCGCATCATCCGTACGAGCCGCACGGCGATGCGCTCGTCTACCACGCGGGCGCAAACGACCTGGCGCAAGGCAAAGGCTTCGTGCTCGCGTTCTTCCTCGAGAACGGAGAACAGCAACAGGCCGCGAGCAATCCCCCGCTCTATCTGATCTGGCTGGCGATCCCGTCCTTGTTGGGCTTCGACAACCCGCTCGCGCACCAGCTGTGGTCGTTCGTTCTCGGCGCAGGCACAATCGTCGTCCTCGGCCTGTTGGGACGGAAGCTGGGCGGCGACCGCACCGGCCTCATCGCCGCATTGCTGGCTGCGGTCGGCCCCAACTTCTTCTACTGGGACACCGTCATCCTCGCCGAGACGATGTCGCTGCTCACGGCCAGCGTGGCAGTCGCTCTCGCATACCACTACTGGCAGTCTCCCGACACGAGGCGGCTCGTGCTCTTCGGCGGTGCCTGTGGCGTCGCCGCGTTGGCTCGCGCCGAGCTCGCGCTGCTCATCCCGCTGGTGTTGATCCCGCTGGTGATCGGGACGAAAGAGCTCGATCGGGGTGCCGTCCTGAAGCGCTGCGTCGTCGGCGGGCTCGCGGCTCTCGTGGTCATCACTCCGTGGCTCGCGTACAACCAAACCCGCTTCGAGAAGACGGTGCTGCTCTCGAACGGACTTGGAGTGACGCTCGCGGCCACGCAGTGCGACCCGGCCTATCGCGGCGAGCTCACTGGACTGTGGTCGCCGACCTGCACGCTGAAGGTCAAGAACAAGTTCCCAAAGGGCTTCGACGAGTCCCAGCGCGATGCGGCATACCGCGAAGCCGCGTTGGAGTACCTCGGTGACAACGTCGACCGCTTTCCCGTGGTCGTGCTCGCCCGCTGGGGACGTGCGCTCGGGCTCTACGAGCTGCGCCACACGTTGAAGTTCTGGCACTTCCCAGAAGGTCGGGACACGATCCTGGTGTGGTGGGGCATGGGTAGCGTGTGGGTGCTCGGTGCCCTTTCCGTCTTCGGCGCGCTCGCGCTTCGCAAGAGGAAGATCCCCGTCTACCCGTTGGTCGCGCTGCCCGTGATCGCGATGTTCGCGATCGGACTCACCTTTGCTTCCGAACGGTATCGATCGACCGCCGAGCCTGCACTCGCGGTGCTGGCAGCGGTTGCGATCGATTCGTTCATCCGCCGCCGACGGGGTGAGCCCGAGCTCTCGGACGGCATCACCACAGAGGTCGGAGCACCGACGTCTTGAGCGAAGCCACGGCCCAGACCGACGGCGGCGCGAGCGGGATCGCAGGACCTGGCACGACCGTCGAGCACGAACGGGGAACCCGCTTCCCGTGCTTCGACGGGTTTCGGGCGATCGCCGCGCTCGGAGTGCTCGTCAACCACACCGCGTTCTTCTCGGGCAAGACCGTCCGCAGCGACACGTTCGGCCCATTTCTCTCACGCCTCGACATCGGCGTGGCGATCTTCTTCCTCATCTCGGGCTTCCTCTTGTATCGCCCGTTCGTGACGCGCATCTTCGCCGGCGCCTCAGCGCCGGCCATCGGCCCGTACCTGAAGCGACGGGCACTGCGGATCCTCCCCGCGTACTGGGTCTGCCTGACCGTCGTCATCTTCGTGCTGGGCCAGCACGACGTCGACGTGAAGGGCTTCTTCCTCCACTACGGCCTGCTCCAGATCTACAGCCACGACCACATCATCGGCGGACCCGTGCAACAGGCGTGGACGCTGTCGGTGGAGGTGACGTTCTACCTGTTCTTGCCGGTGTTTGCGTGGGTCATGACTCGGTTCACGCGCGACGCGCGCAATGCCTTGCGCGTGCAGCTGATCGGGGCTGGCGCGCTGTACGCGATCAGCTGCCTGTACCGCGGGCTGCTGTATCTCAGCGACGTCCAGGACACCGGGCGGTACCGGACCTGGCTCCCCGGATACTTCGACTACTTCGCGCTCGGGATCGCGCTGGCCGCGCTGAGCGCGTGGCTCGCTCAGCCTGGTCGTCGGGAGTGGCGGTTCCTCTCGTCACGATGGTTCCCGTGGGTCAGCTGGTTGCTCGCGTTCGCAATGTTCTGGATCGTCTCCAAGGCCATCGGGCTTCCGCGCGGGCCGACGGAGACCGTCGAGCGCGACCTCACAGGACCCAAGGAGTTCGGGCTCCAGCTCTTCTACGGACTGGGCTCGTTCTTCTTGCTGCTGCCCGGCATCTTCGGGCCGCAGGGGAAGGGCCTGATCCGCAAGCTGCTGACCAACCCCGCCATCGTGTGGCTCGGCCTGGTCTCTTACGGCATCTACCTGTGGCACGAGTCCGCGATCGAGCTGTACGCGGACTGGACCGACTCGGTGCAGTTCGCCGCCAACTTCTCCGGGGCGCTGGTGGTGGTGCTGGTGCTCTCGCTGGTCGCCGCGGCGGTCAGCTACTACGTGGTGGAACGACCTGCGCTCGCGCTGAAGGACCGGACGCTGTGGCGTCGTTGATCCGGTACCCGATCACCTAGGGTTTCGGCTCTCCATGGCAACGACCGGACCAGCTCGCGCGCCGACGCGGGCTGACCGAGTGCGCCTGATCCTCCTGTCGTTCCTCATGCTCTTCTTGGAGCTCGCGCTCATCCGCTGGACGGGCGCGAACGTCGTCTACCTGTCCTTTTTCACGAACTTCGTGCTGTTGGGCAGCTTCCTCGGGATCGGCCTCGGATTCCTGCGGGCGAACAAGGCACGCAACCTCTTCCCCTACGCACCGCTGGCGGTCGCGGTGCTCGTGGCCTTCATCCTGATCTCGCCCGTCGAGCTGAAGAGCTCGAGCGGCAACCTCATCTACTTCGGGGAGATCCGCACGAGCGGCCTCCCACGGGAGATCGTGCTCACGATCATCTTTCTCGTCGTCGCCGCGGCGTTGATGTGCGTTGCCGAGGGCGTCGCCCGGACGTTCAAGGAGTTCGAGCCGCTCGAGGCGTACTGGCTCGATCTGGTCGGCGCCATCCTCGGGATCCTCGGCATCGCCGCTCTCGCGCTGCTCCGTGCCCCGTCACTCGTGTGGGGCGCCGTCGTTGCGGTGCTGTTCGTCGCGGTGGAGATCACCCGCGACACGTCCAGGTTGCTGCGGCTGCTCCAGATCGGATCCGTAGCCGCGGTGCTGATCATGCTCGGGTTCGAGTCGTTCGCCGCGGGCGTCTCGTGGTCGCCCTATTACAAGGTCAAGACCGAGGCGAGTGAGGCACTCGGCGGTCAGTCCATCATCCAGGTGAACGGGATCCTGCACCAGGCCAACACACGCGCCGACGACAACCCCACGTACACGCTCGTCTACGACCGCGTGCCCGACAACCCACTCGACGACGTGCTGATCATCGGGGCCGGTGGCGGCAACGACGTCTCGGTGGCGCTCGCCCGTGGGGCGAAGCACATCGACGCGGTCGAGATCGATCCACGGCTCCAGGAGCTCGGCGAAGAGACGCATCCCGATCATCCGTACGACGATCCACGTGTCGATGTGCACATCGACGACGGGCGGGCGTACCTCGAGGGCACCGAGCAGAAGTACGACTTGATCCTCTTCGCACTTCCCGACTCGATCACGCTGCTCCCGGGACAGTCGTCGGTCCGGCTCGAGAGCTACCTGTTCACCAAGGAGGCGTTGGAAGCGGCACGCGAGCGCTTGAAGCCCAACGGCGCATTCTCGATGTACAACTACTACCGGGAGCCTTGGCTCCTCGATCGGTTCGCCGGAACCCTCGACGAGGTCTTCGGGCACCGGCCGTGCGCGGAGACGGTGCTCGAGACCGGGCTGTACGCGGTGCTCGTGGACGCGCCGGCCAAGAGCGCCTTTTCGTGCGACACCCGATGGCGACCGACGGGTGAAGTGCCGAAGGCCTCGACCGACGACCACCCCTTCCCCTACCTGCGCACCCGTTCGATCCCGAACCTCTATCTGTTGACGATCGCGTTCATCTTGATCGCGTCGTTGCTGCTCGTACGCGTGGTGGCCGGGCGGCTGCGGGCGATGACCGGTTATCTCGACCTCTTCTTCATGGGCATCGCCTTCCTGCTGCTGGAGACGCAGAACGTCGTGAAGTTCGCCTTGCTCTTCGGTACGACGTGGGTGGTGAACGCGCTCGTCTTCCTCGGACTCCTGTTGTCCGTGCTCGCCGCAGTTGCGGTGTCCAGGCGCGTCACGTTCAAACGCCCGGCTCGGCTCTACCTTGTGCTCATCGCGTCGCTCGTGGTCGCGTTCGCCCTCCCCCAGAGCTCGCTCCTCTCCCTGTCCCCGGTGCCGAGGTTCTTCGTAGGGTCGGTGATCGCGTTCGCCCCGGTGTTCATCGCCAACCTCGTGTTCAGCCAACGGTTCAAGAGCGTCGGCTCGTCGACGAATGCGTTCGCCGTGAACCTGATCGGCGCGATGGTCGGCGGGCTTCTCGAGTATGTGGCCCTCATCATCGGCTACCGCTCGCTGCTGATCGTCGTCGCGGTCGCGTACGGCCTGGCTTTCGTCGCGGGGCGCTCCCACCTGAGCGCTCGCGCACCCGCTCCCACGGGCTGACGACGATGGCGAAGACCGCCGTCGACGCGCGAACGACTCCCGATGCGCCTGCGCCGACGCGCGCCTCCGACGAACGCCGGTCGCTCGATGCCGTCGCGATCGCGATCATCGCGGCGGCCTTCCTCCTCCCGCTTCGGGGGCTGCTCAACGCGCCCGGGCCGCCGATGGAGGAGGGGTTCATGCTCGTCTTCCCCGAGCGCGTGCTCGCGGGCGACATCCCCAACAAGGACTTCCTCCACCTCTACGGACCCGGCAGCCTCTGGGTGCTCTCCGCGGTCTACAAGGTCTTCGGCACCACACTCCTCACCGAGCGGCTCTTCGGCCTGTTCCAGGAGATGGCCGTCGTCTACGGCATCTACTTCCTCGCCCGTCGATGGGGGCGCACTGCCGCGCTGGGGTGTGCCCTGACCGCCGTCGTGATCATCATCGAACCCCACGGACTCGTGGCCATGCCATGGGTCGGGGCGATCGCGCTCGGGGTGTGGGGCCTCGTCGCCGGCCTCGCGAGTCGTGAAGCGGCGACACCGGAAAGATCCCGGCGCATGGCCCTGGTGTCTGGGCTGCTCTTCGGGCTCGCCCTGCTCTACCGCCTCGATCTGGCAATCGCGGTGCTCCTCGCCACGCTCGCCCTCGCGCCGGGCACGACGCCGATCCTGAAGAAACGCTTCGCGCTCGGCCTCGGCTTCGGGCTGTTCCCCTACGTGATCCATGTGGCGATGGCCGGCATCGGCAACGCAGTGCAGGGAATGGTGATCGATCCGATCTTCAACCTCCGCGGCGGTCGCTCGCTCCCGATACCGCCCGACTGGAGCATCTTCGACAGCACGGTGCAGTTCGTGGCCGACTTCGTGAAGCTCCCGTGGCCGATCCCACGACTCCACGGTCCCGCGCAGATCTTTCTCTGGTTCTTCGGGCTGCTGTTCGCCCTCCTGTTGCTCGGCATCGTCGCGGTGCGCGCGATCCGTCGCCATCCGACTTCGATCCGTGCCCGCGCCCTGCTCGTCGCGGCCGGGTTCAGCATCGGTCTCTTGCCACAGACCCTGCAGCGCCCTGACGCGACGCATCTCGCGTGGGTTGGATGCGTGGGGATGAGCCTCGTGCCGATCGCGGTGATCGAGCTCGTGCAGGGATGGCGACCAGCATGGCCGCGACGCGCCGTTGCGTCGGCGGTCGGTGCGGCGTACCTGCTCGGCCTGTTCTTGGTCATCCCGAACTACACGATCCGCAGCTACGTCGACTTCACCGCGCAGGGCTTCGGTGAGCGCGCGCGGTCGTACAAGATGAGGCACGACGGGCGGACCTTCATCAACGGGCAGAAGTCGAACGCGGACGGAGCGAACGAGCTGCTCCCGGTGGCCGACCGCATCACCGATCCGGGTGACCGGCTGTTCGTCGGCACCAAGGATCTTCGCCAGACACCGATGAGCGAAGTCTCGTTCTATTACCTGCTCCCAGACCTCGTTCCCGCCACGTACTACATCGAGATGGATCCTGGCGTCGCCAATGCTCCGGACTCTGGTCTGGCCGATGACGTGCGCAGCGCCGACATCCTCATCCTGTCGTCCGCCTGGGACTATTGGGACGAGCCGAACGACTCACGCAAGTTCGGACCCTCCGAGCCGAACGAGGTGGTCCGCAACAAGTTCTGCCTCGTCGGCAAGTTCGGGCCCGAGTACTACCTCTACGAGCGCTGCGAGAAGTCGAAGGGCGGCTGACCGCGCCGTCGCGCGCCGCGGGGCAACAGCACAGGCGGCGCGTCACGTACCCTTCTGCGGTGCGCACGCTGGTCATCACACCGACATTCCAGGAAGCCGAGAACATCGAGCAGTTCCTGCGCCGCGCGCGCGAGGCCGTACCGGACGCCGACATCATGGTTGTCGACGACAGCAGTCCCGATGGCACAGGTGCGATCGCCGAACGCGTCGCCACCGAGCTCGGCCAGATCAAGGTGCACCACCGTCCGTCGAAGGAAGGCCTGGGTGAGGCCTACCGAGATGGCTTCTCGCTCGCACTCGATCAGGGCTACGAGCGGCTCGTGCAGATCGACGCCGACCTTTCACACGATCCTTCGGTCATCCCGCAGCTGCTCGCACGGCTCGACGAGGGCGCCGACGTCGCGGTCGGGTCGCGGTACGTACCCGGAGGATCCATCCCCCACTGGCCATGGTTCCGACGCGCGCTCTCGCGTTACGGCAACCGGTACGCCTGCTTCGTGCTGGGGATCAAGCTGCGCGACGCCACCTCTGGCTACCGCGCCTATCGAGCCGACACGCTGCGCGAGATCGATCTCGGGTCGACCCGCGCCAAGGGCTACGGCTTCCAGATCGAGACCGGGTACCGCTTGCATCGTGTCGGAGGCAAGGTCGTCGAGGTGCCGATCACCTTCACCGACCGCGTCCGTGGCTACTCGAAGATGACGTGGGGCATCTTCGCCGAGGAGCTCCTGCTGGTGACGTGGTGGGGCATCCGCGACCGGGTCTTCCGAGGCAAGCCCAAGTGGCGGCAGCCGACGGCGACGTAGGGACGTCGCGTCACTCGGCGCGTCGGAACCGAACCACGCAGTTCCACGACAGCACCTCACGCACGCCCGGCACGTGGGAGATGAAGCGCGCCCACGGCCAGTAACGCGGTTCCACCCTCTCGATGCGAAGACCCGCGCGCGAGCGCATGTAGCGCAACGTCGGACCCACGTGCACCGCGAAGAGCCCTTCGCCGTAGCGGTTCTTGCGCGGTGGCCCATGGCGACGTTCGTAGAGCTTGGGACCCAGGCGAGGACCGAGGAACTGGTAGGGCGTCATGTCGTGGCCGCCCCACGGCGAGTACCAGTTGGTCCACGAGAGATAGCCCCAACCGCCGGGCCGCAAGATCCGTTCCATCTCCCGGATCACCGCCTGCGAATCACGCGCGTGCTCGAGCAAGTTCGAGCAGAACACCCCGTCGACGCACGCCGCCGGGAGCGGGAGCTGGCCCGCGTCGCCGATCACCGCGCCGGAGAGTGGTGCACCGGCCGCCGCGAGCTCCTCCATCGCGCCCTCCACCGGAACGACGGTTGCACCACGCGCGCGGAGCTCCCGCGCGTAGTAACCGGGCCCGCAGCCGAGGTCACCGACGGTGCGCCCGTCCAGCGCGCCATAGCGTCGCTCGAGGTCGGCGGTCGCTTCCCGCGCCAACATCGAATAGAAGGGCTCCGGATCCTCTTTCTCGTTTCGCCAGAGCCTGAACAGCTCACGCGTCCGGGTCAGTCCACCAACAAGCACGACTTGTAGTATCGCCCAACTCCGGCCGACACCAGCTTCCAGGAAGGCACGCGCTTGCTCGAGGGCGAACGTCGCCGCTCGTACCGCTTCGAGATCCTGCTGGCGAGCTTCGCGGGTCTGTTGCTCGAGGTGAGCTACACGCGAGTCATCTCGTTCAAGGTCTTCTACTACTACACCTACCTGGTCATCGGTCTCGCGCTGCTCGGGATCGGGTGCGGCGGGGTGATCGTCGCGATCTCTCGTCGCGTCCGCGACTCGTCGACAGAGGCTGTCCTCAGGTGTTCGTTCCTCCTTGGCGGCGCGAGCGTGCTCGTCGGGTACGCCGTCGTGGTCGGGCTGCCGATCGACACCCTCGGGATCTGGGAGTACGACGCTTCATCGTCGATCGACAACCTCGCCAGCCTCGTGGGGATCTGCGTCGCGATCTTCGCTTCGTTCGTCTCGATCGGCGTCATCGTCGCCACGCTCTTCGCTCGCCGAGCCGACGAGATTGGTCCGCTCTACTTCGCTGATCTCGTGGGCGCCGGACTGGCATGTGCCCTCGTCGTCGTGCTCATCGGGTCCATCGGCCCGCCGTCGACCATCCTGTTGGCCGGGTTGCTGCTCGCATTGGCCGGGGTGCGGCTCACACCCCGCACCCGGCCTGGGTGGCTCGCAGGAGGCGCGGTGCTCTCGGTACTGCTCCTGGTTGCGACGGTGGCGCCGAGCGTTCTGCCGCTCGAGCGCACCGACACCACCAAGATCGATCTCGCGGCAACGCCGCCGATCTACTCGAAGTGGAGCCCCATCTTCCGGGTCGACGTGGCCCCCGTCGGCGACGACTTCTTGCTGCTCTCCCACGACGGGCTGCCTGGCTCTGCCATCTATCGCTTCGATGGCGACGTCTCGTCTCTCGACCGCTATGAGACCGCGGCGCAGCTCCTGCCCTTCGCGGTCGGGGGTGATCCGCCACGCAAGGAGCTCATCATCGGCGCCGCCGGCGGCAATGAGGTGTTGGCTTCCCTGTTCTTCCGGGCGCGCCACATCGACGCGGTCGAGCTGAACAACGTCACCCACGACTTGGTGACGAACAAGTACGCCGACTTCGCCGGTCGCATCGCCGAGCACCCGAGGGTGAACTACTTGCACGGCGATGGGCGCACCTTCCTGGCTCGAAGTGACGACGCGTACGACCTGATCTGGTATCCGGCGCCCGACAGCTACGCGGCATCCAACGCGGCCACCGCGGGTGCGTTCGTGCTGTCGGAGAGCTACCTCTACACCCGGGAGTCGATCGAGGAGAGCTTCGAGCACCTTTCGTCCGACGGTCTCATCGTGACCCAGTTCGGCGAGGTCGACTTCGAGGTGAAGCCGAACCGCACCACCCGCTATGTCACGACTGTTCGAGCAGCGTTGCGGGAGCGGGGAATCGACGACCCCGCTCGCCACGTCCTCGTGGCAACGACACCGGCGGCCTTGATCGGCACGCTCTCGACAATCCTCGTGAAGCCCACGCCGTTCACCGACGCCGAAGTCGATCGCTTCGTGTCGGCACTCGACGACATCGAGCGGAGCACGCTGCGCTACGCACCCGGGGCCGACTACGGAAAGTCGCTCGTGAGCCAGGCGATCACCACGCCCACGTCGGCACTCGACGACCTCTACGCGTCCTACCGGTTCGATGTCAGTCCGATCGACGACGATGCGCCCTTCTTCTGGCACTTCACCGCGTTCAACGACGTGATCTCCACCTTCACGCATGCCATCGATCGCTCGGACCCCGAGGACACGATCGGCGAGCGAGTGCTGCTGTTGCTCGTCGCGGTCGCAGTGGTGCTCGCCGCGATCTTCCTGTTGCTGCCGTTCGTCAAGCTCAGGGAGATCTGGCGCGCGTTGCCCCGCAAGGGCACGTCCGCGGTCTACTTCTCGGCCCTCGGCTTGGGGTTCCTCTTCTTCGAGATCACGCTCATCCAGCGCCTGGTGCTCTTCCTCGGCTACCCGACCTATTCGTTGACCGTGACCCTCTTGTCGATCCTGGTCTTCACCGGGGTGGGTGCACTGCTGACCGAGCGCTACAAGGACCGCGTCGAACGAGCGATCCCGATCCTCCTGGCGGTGATCACCGCGTTGACCGTCTTCTACCTGTTTGCGCTCACTCCGCTCACCGAGGGCGTGCTCGGCGCTCCCCTCGCGGTTCGCGTGCTGCTGGCCTTCTTCGTGCTGGCGCCTCTGGGCATCTGCCTCGGCGCGTTCATGCCCTTGGGCATCGGCGCGGTCGCCCGGCTCGCGCCCGAGCACACACGTGAGTACGTGGCCTGGGGGTGGGCGGTGAACGGGTTCGCGTCGGTCATCGGCTCGGTGCTCACGACGATCCTCGCGATGACGTTCGGATTCAATGCGGTGCTCGTGATCGCGCTGGCCGTCTACATGGTGGCGCTGCGCGCACTCCGCAGCCTGCTCAAGACACCAACGCCAGCAAGCTGACCGACGAGAAGCCCTACGGCCGCGTCTTGCCGATGCGCTCGTAGGCTTCGTCGGGGACGTCAGCCACGTCCTTGTAGAGGTGATGGATGCACCGCTCACCCGGCTTCGTGGGCGGGTATTCGATGCTGGTGGGGGCTGATCCCCACTCGACCGGCTGGATCTCGTTGTTCACCGAGCAGTGCGCGCAGTACACCCACAGCTCGTCACGCATGAAGGTGCGGCCACTCTTCTCTTGCAGCTTCATGTACGCGTGCTCACCTTCGTACTTGCCCTCGTCGATGAGCATGCCGCCGCTCCCGCACTTGAAGGAGAGCGTGATCTTCTCGTCGTCTTCCTCGACCTCGACCTCACCCATGTTCCCGAGCATGGCGCGTGCGATGACCTTCGCCCGGGCCGCAGCCGGCAGGTCGTTCCACTCCGTCCCAGTATCACGACGGGGCCGCACGAACTCCTCGCCCGTCTTGCGCAGCGCTCGCTCGACCGCTTCTTCGCCCATCTCCTCACCGATGAAGGTGAGCAACGACGTGATCCAGTTGATCGAATAGGTCTTGAGGCCGCGCCACTGCTCGACGGCACGGTCGATCAGCGCGGCCGCTTCTTCGGGGTTGCCGCGGCCCAAGGCGATCTTCGCTTGCTCCCACAGGGGTGTGCGCATGCTCTCGATGTCGGCCGCACTCAGCTCCATCACCATTGCGCTGCTCCCACTCCGCTGCTTCCGCTCACTGCGTTCGCTCCATTCGCTCCGCTCGCTACGCGCGGGGTAGGCCCAGCACGCGCTCGGCGATGATGTTGCGCTGGATCTCGCTCGTTCCGCCCGGGATCGTCGCGGCGAACGAGCGCAGGAACTGCACGATCCATGAACCGTCGCGCCACATCTTCGGGCCCAGCACCTCCACGTCGACGGCGCCGTGGCCGAGCATCTCGCTCCCCGAGAGCAGCAGCTCTTGGAGCGACTCGCTGCCGTAGAGCTTGAGCAGCGAGTGCTCGACCGCGGGCTTGCCGAGGGCCATCTTCGAGAGCCCGCGGTAGCCCATCAACATCTGCGCTTGCGTGTCGACGTAGAAGCGACCGACCAGGTCTCGGTACCGGGCGTCGTCGGACAGCGTTCCCCCACCGGGCGCGGGACGGTCGGCGAGCTCGGTCATGACCGCGAACGCCCGTTGCGCGGCGTAGGCGGCGTCGATCCACAGCATCGCCCGCTCGTGGGAGAGCGAGCCCTGTGTGAGCGCCCAGCCGTTGTTCAGGTCGCCGAGCAGGTGCTCCTTCGGCACCACCACGTCGGTGAAGAACACCTCGTTGAAGTCGAAGTAGTTGGGTTCGCTCAGCTCGGCGAAGGGCCGTGCCTCGACACCGGGGCTGTGCATGTCGATGATCAGGATGCTGATGCCCTTGTGCTTCGGCACGTCGGGATCGGTGCGCACGTAGCACATGCACCAATCGGAATGGTGAGCGCCGGACGTCCACACCTTCTGCCCGTTGACGATGAAGTTGTCGCCGTCGAGGACCGCGCGCGTCTTGAGGCTGGCAAGGTCGCTGCCGGCCCCCGGCTCACTCATGCCCAGGCACCAGGCGATCTCAGCCTTCAACGTGGGGAGCAGCCAGCGCTCCTGCTGCTCGGGTGACCCGTAGTCGCGCAGCGATGGCGAGATGATGCCGAGCGCCTGCGGATTCATGGTGCGCGGGATCTCGCGCCGGGTCATCTCTTCGAAGTAGATCATCTGCTCCGACGGGGACGCATTGCGGCCGCCGAGCTCGGGTGGCCACCCCGGCACCAGCCATCCTGCGTCGAACAGCGTGCGCTGCCACGCGCGCGACCAGTCCTGGAGGAACGCGCTCGACTGCTTGGGCTGATCGAGGATCTCTCGTGCCGGCACGTGCTGCTCCAACCAGGTCACGAGCTCGTGACGAAACGACTCCTCGGTGCCGCGATACCCCAGTCGCACGCCCGGAACGGTACTCGGTAGGGTCACGCGAACTTGCTGAGCGCGCGTTCGCAGCCATCGCGGCGCGGCGACGGGAACGACCGAAGGGAGTGGAGGGAGCTCGCCCAGGGAGCGCACGGCCCGCGATGCTGGTTGCACGCGGCGACGGAGAGAGCGGAGCGAACGGAGGATCTCGCCAGCGAGCGAACGCCCGCGGCCCGGGTATCCCGGGCCGCAGAGAGCGAGCGAATGATTTGGACTTCGAGTTCTCCTCCGAGCAAGACGCGCTGCGTGACAGCGTGCGGCGCTTCCTCGCGGATCGCGCGCCGATCACCTTCGTACGCGAGATGCTCGACGACGAGCGCGGCACGACCGATGCCGTATGGCAAGGGTTGGCCGATCTCGGCGCGACCGGGCTGCTCGTCCCCGAAGCACACGGTGGCGCGGGCATGGGGATGGTGGACATCGCCGTCGTCGTGGAGGAGCTCGGGCGAGCGTTGCACCCGGGGCCGTTCGCGTCGTCAGCCGTGGGGGCGGTCAGCCTGATCACGCTCGCGGGCGATGAGCGCGACCGGGCCGCGTTCTTGCCGGCGCTCGCGTCAGGCGAGCATGTCGGGGCGATCGCGGTCTACGAGTCCGGGCGGCGCCATCGGTTCGATGCGCCGACGACGACGGCCGCCGCGGCTGGCGACGGGTGGACGCTCGACGGCACCAAGGTGCACGTCGCCGACGTGACCGGCTCGGACCTCTTGCTCGTGACCGCGACGACCGGCGATGACATCGGCATCTATGCCGTCGAGTCCGGAACCGAAGGCGTGAGCATCACCCCCTCACCCACCGTCGACGGCACCCATAAGGAGGGTGAGGTCACGCTGCGTGGTGCAACCGCTCGCCGCCTCGGTGGTGCCGATGCCCTCGGCGCGCTGCACGAGACCTTCGATCGACTGCACACGGCCGCGGTGGTCGACGGCGTCGGCGCAGCTGACCGCGCGCTCGAGCTCGCGGTCGAGTACGCAAAGGAACGCCAACAGTTCGGCGTGCCGGTTGGCTCGTTCCAGGCGGTCCAGCACCTGTGCACCGACATGCTCCGTGCGGTCGAGCTCGCCCGCGCCGCCGGGTACTACGCGTGCTGGGCCGCGGATGCCGCGGACGCCGCCGAACGTCACCGCGCCGCGACGATGGCGTTGGCCTTCGCGGCAGACGAGCTCTACGGCGTCGGCGCGTCGGCCATCCAGGTGCACGCCGGCATCGGGTGCACGTGGGAGCACGACGTCGGCCTCTTCTACAAGCGACTCCTCACGCTCCAACAGACCGGCGGCGGCTCCCACGCGGCTCTTGAAGAGCTCGCCACGATCGCCCTCGGTTGACACCACCACAACGTGTTGCGTCAATCACCGTCCCTCTTCGACAGTGATTGACGCCAAAACTGCTAGCGGCGGTGGGTCAGCAGCAACGTACCGGCCATGGGGCCGCCGCCGGCGCAGGCGACGCCAACCTCGGGGGTGTTGGGCACCTGACGTTCGCCGGCTTCGCCCCACAGCTGCACGCATGACTCGTGCAAGAACCCGAAGCCGTGCAGACGACCCGCCGACAGCTGGCCACCGTTGGTGTTGAGCGGCAGCACGCCACTGTCGCGCGCGATGTTGTGCCCGCCCTCGAGGAACGCGCCGGCTTCACCCTTCTTGCAGAATCCCATCCCTTCGATCCAAGCAACGGTGATGAACGAGAAGCCGTCGTACATGTTGGCGACGTCGACATCGGTCGGCTTGAGGTCGGTCCGCTTCCACAGCTCCTTGCCTGCGTCCTGCGCCGGCATGGACGTGAGATCGTGGTACTGGTCCCACGAGGGACGACCGTGCAACGCCGTGGCCACCGCTTCGATGTTGATCGGCGGCTTCCGGAGATCGGCCACGGTGTCCGCGCGGGACACGATGAACGCGGTCGCGCCGTCGCACGGTACGTCGCAGTCGAACAGACACAGCGGCGTCGAGATCATCCGCGCCGACAGGTAGTCGTCCATCGACATCGGCTCGCTGTAGATCGCCTTCGGGTTCAACCCCGCGTTCTTGCGCGAGTTGACGGCGATCTGTCCCAGCTGCTCCCTCGTGGTGCCGTACTCGTGGAAGTGACGCTGGGCGAACATCGCGATCCACGTGGCTGCGGACGGTGCCGAGAACGGCAGCACCCACTCCATGAACCCGCTCGCCTTGAACGACCCCGAACCCCCGCCCCCAGGCATCACGGCCGCACGTCCGCCCGTGCCCTGCGCGCTGCCTTCCCAGACGCTGCGCCACACAAGCACGTGCTTGCAGAGTCCGGCCGACACCGCGAGCGCGGCGTTGATCACCGCACCGAGCTGGCCGGGGAACTCGACCCCGCCACAGAACCACTGGATGTTCTCGAAGCGCAGCCCGTCGTGGACGTCGACCATCCCGCCGCCGGAGAACCCGCCCGGCCCGAACGCGCCCGGGTACGTGGACAGCCCGTCGATGTCGGCGGTGGTGAGCCCGGCGTCTTCGATCGCGGCGAGGCACGCGTCGAGGGTCAGCTCGAGCGGATCGCGGAAGAGCCGCCGCCCGATGTCGGACTGTCCCGCGCCACTGACGACGGCACGCCGCTCACCGATGAGATCTGTTGCCTCACTCACCTTTGCTCCGCTCCCACTCCGCTACTTCCGCTCACTCCGTTCACTCCATTCGCTCCGTTGGCTCCGCAGGTCTTGAAGAACGTCATGGCTTGGTGACCGGCTCGAAGAGCGGGAGCCACACCTCTTGATCGGGGTGCGGTTCGAAGATGACCTGGACCGGCATCCCGATGGTCACCTCGTAGGGATCGCAGTTCACGATGTTGGTGGTCAGGCGAAGGTCGTCCTGCTCAGGCAGGCCGACGATCGCGAGCACGAACGGCGGCTCGAGCCCCGGCATCCAGTTCTGCACGTTCACCGAGAACGTGAGCACCTCGGCGCGCCCCGACACTGCTTCGATCCCGATGTCCTTCGACCAGCACTTCGGGCAGATCACTGCCGGTGGGTGTAGGAAGTAACCACACCCTTTGCAGCGCTGGAACCGCAGCTCGCCGTCCTTGCCACCGGTCCAGAAGTGCCGGTTGCGGTCGGTGACCGCCGGCATGATCCGGAACGGGGACTCGCCCGTCGTCGTGGACATCAGTCCTCCTCCCTTTGCTCCGCTCCCGCTCCGCTACTTCCGTTCGCTTCGCTCACTTCATCCGCTCCACTCGCTCCGCAGGTCCGTTGGCATGATCATCCGTCCTCGGGTTCGGGTGCGGCGTCGAAGCCGCGCCGCGCGTGCGGGATCGCCTCCACTGCGGGCAGCAGCCCGAAGCCGGGGCACGTCAACAAGATCGAGCCCATCACCTCGTTCCACGACGCGCCAACCTCGCGCGCCAGGCGGGCGTGACGCTCGACGCCCGGCGGGTTGCGAAGGATCACGAGGCACACGAGTCGGATCAGCTCGTGGGTCTTGCGGTCGGGAGCGCTGAGGGAGTCGATCTGGCTCATCCACGCGTTCTGCGACTCATGCAGCGCGGGGAAGACCTCGTGCAGCGGTCCCTCGAACGGGAAGCTCCAGTCTTCGCGGTGGGTCATGCCGGTGCGAACACCGGCACGGTGACGTCGTCGGTGAGCTCCCGGTACGCGACCCGCAGCGCCATGCCGACGCGCAGCGCGTCGAAGTCGCAGTCGACGACGTTGGTCATCATCCGCGGGCCCTCGACGAGATCGACGATCGCCGCCACATAGGGCACCCGTTCGTGGAACGGCGGCAGGTCGTTCACGTGCACGACAGACCAGGTATAGAGGGTTGCCTCGCCGGATGCTTCTTCGGTGGCAACGTCCTCGCTCCAGCACTTCGGACAGAACGGCCGCGGGTAGAAGAAGGCCTTTCCGCAGGCCGTGCACCGTTGGATGAGCAGCCTGCGGTCGTGTGCCCCAGCCCAGTACTCGCGGGTGTCGTTGTCGGGCGACGGGACGTCGAAGCGCACTCCTTGTCTGGTCACCTCCGCAAGCTCCGGTTCCGGCCGGCGTTCGGGCGGCGGAGCCACACCGAACGCCTGGCGCAGCGCACTACTTCGACGGGAGCGCGGCCGTCGCCAGCCCCGAGACCTTGGCCTCGCCGTCCTGGTTGACGACCTCACACTCCAGGTCGACCCGGTGCTCACCGTCCTCGTCGTACTTCTTGGCCACCCTGACCTTGGTGGTGAGCTTCTCGCCGGGCCAGGTCTGCTTCGTGAACCGAACTTGGTAGCGCTTCAGGTTGCCGACGCCCACGTAGTCGGTGAGCGCCTTGCCGAGCAGACCCATCGTGAACATGCCGTGGCCGAACACGCTCGGCAGACCTGCACCCTGCGCGGCCACCTCGTCGTGATGCATCGGGTTGAAGTCTCCCGACGCACCTGCGTACTGCACGAGGTCGGTGCGTGTGAGCTCATGTGTGAACTCCAAAGCGGCGTCGCCCTCGGTCACATCATCGAAGAAGAGCTTCTGCTCCCCCATCTGCGGTCCCCTCCCGTCTTCGGGTTGCGGCTGCAAGCCGCAGAGTACGCCTTCACTGGTCGCCGTCGCAGGCGACGACTCCTGCTCCGCCGGTCGGCAAGGCCGCCGGCTACACCTACGCTCCGGGGCGTGCGGCGAGCCCGTGATTCGGTGATCGAGCCGATGCCGACGCGCATTCGCGGCGCGTTGCCATGGGTGGGGGCTGGCATCGGACTGCTGCGCGACCCGACCGCGTTCTTCGAGCGCGCCCGGCAGCGGCATGGCGACACGTTCGTCGTCGACGCATTCGGCTTCCGCCTGTTCTGCGTCTTCTCGGCCGGCGGCCTGCGCCGCCTGTACGAAGTCGCTGAGCGCGAGGCGAGCTTCGGTCTCGCCACCTACCGATTGATCGGGTTCAAGCTGCCGCCCGAGCTGCTCGCCGGACGACGGAACACGCCACACCATCTCTTTGGCAACCAGCGCGTCGAGGGCTACCTCGGCAACCTCGAAGCTGCCGTTGCCCACGAGATCGACGCCCTTGGTGACGCAGGCTCGTTCGAGGCCTTCACGGAAGCCAAACGCCTCGGCCATCGGTTGGGCCTCGCGTCGTGGGCCGGAGTCGAGGCCGCGTCGCCCCAGCATCTCGACCGCCTGATCCCCATGCTTGACGCGATCGACTCCAGTGAGGCGTTTGTGCGCCCCGCCCAGGCGTTCCGCACCTGGGCAACCCGCCGGTCACGAGAACGGCGCGCAATGCATGGCGTCGAGCGCGTGATTGCCGAGATCTGGGCCGGTCGCGAGCGTACCGGCGTGCGGCGCGGCGACTTCTTGGACCAGCTCGTGGAGTCGTACGACGACCTGCCGCGTGACGCCGCTCTCATCGGTGTGGCACGCGACGTGATCATGCTCCACAGCGGCGCGCAGTCGAACCTCTACGCCGCGCTCGCGTGGACGTTGCTGCACGTGGCCGCGCAGCCCGATCTCGTCGAGCGCGTCCGTGGCGGTGATGATGCACTGCTGGAGCAGTGCGCGAATGAGTCGATCCGCATGGCGCAACGATCGATCACCCTGCGCGAGGTCCTGACACCCATCGAAGTTGACGACGGGCACCACACCTACACGCTGGGTATCGGAACATTCCTCACGACCATGCTGAGCGTGAACAACTGCACCGCCGCACCAGGCCTCGACCGCTTCGATCCCACGCACTACGACGACCGGCGTCGGCTCGTTCCTGAGGTTGCGGTCGCGACAAAGGAGCTGGTGAGCACGTTCGGTCACGGGCCGCACTCGTGCCCAGCCGCGCGGTTCTCGATCTCGGCGATCCGCATCGCGTTGCGGACGTTGCTCGACACGTACGACCTCACGGTCCTCGATGATCCGCTTCCACGGAGACGCCAGATCGGAGGGGTCTCGCGTGCGCAGCGACCGGTACGCATAGCGTTCCGCCGGCGGAACGGGAGTGGGGCATGAAGTCGGCACGCGCGTAGCCTCACCGGCCGTGCCGGTCGACCTCACTGCGCTGCTCGATCCCGCGCATGCCGCGGTCGTCACCATGGAGCTCCAGCGCGGGGTCGTCGGTGACCTCTCGCCGATGCGCGAGCTCGCGGACGCGGCAGCGGCGCGCAACGTCATCGAACACGCCACGCGCGTCGTGCGCGCTGCTCGCACTGCTGGCGTGCGCGTTGTCCACTGCCTTGCCGAGCACGACGAGTCATCACCGCGCAACTCGCCGCTGCTGCGCGCGCTCGCCAAGCAGGGAGCCAACCTTCCGCCGGGCTCTGACATCGCCGCGCTCGTCCCTGAGCTCGGCCCTGAGCCGAGTGACCTGATCTCAGGTCGGCGCCACGGCCTCACACCGTTCCCCGGCACCGATCTCGACGACATCCTCCGTGCGCACGGCGTGAAGACCGTCGTCGCGATGGGCGTGTCCCTGAATGTCGGCGTTGCGGGACTCGTCATGGTCGCGGTCGACCTGGGATACGAGGTAGTGGTGGTCACCGACGCGGTCGTCGGGCTCCCGGTCGAGTACGGCGACGAGGTGCTCAAGCACACGATCCCTGCGCTTGCGACTCGGGCGTCGAGCGACCAGATCGTGGCAGTGTGGACCCCGTGACGATCGCAGCCGGACTCGACTGGACCAACCTGCTGGCCGACAAGGTCGCGCTCATCACCGGCGCCGCGTCCGGGCAAGGCCGGGCCGCCGCGCTGCTCTTCGGTGCGCAAGGCGCCAAGGTCGTCGTCGCCGATTTCAACGACGAGGGCGCGGCCGAGACCGTGAAGATGCTCGAGGAGCAGGACTCCGAGGGCATCGTCGTGCACGCCGACGTGTCCAAGCGCGGCGATGTCGATGTGATGGTCGACACCGCGATGGAGCGCTACGGACGTCTCGACGTGCTCTACAACAACGCGGCGGTGCAGATGTCGGGCCGCCTCGTGGACTGCACCGAAGAGGAGTGGGACCTTACGATCGCGACGAACCTCTCCGCGATCTTCTGGGCCTGCCGCAAGGCGCTCCCCCACCTGATCGAGGGTGACGGTGGCAGCATCATCAACACGGCGTCCACGCTCGGGCTGATCGGCTCCGAGGGCTTCGCGGCGTACGGGGCGGCCAAGGCCGGCCTCGCGGTGCTGACCAAGCAGATCGCCATCGAGTACGGACCGCAGGTGCGTGCGAACGTGATCGCGCCCGGATCGATCGACACGCCGCGGTTCCGCAAGGTCCTCGACAAGACGCCGGGCGCGGAGAAGTTCGTCGAGCAGCTCAAGAAGGGCATCCCGGTGCGTCGCTTGGGTGAGGCGAACGACGTGGCGTGCATCGCGCTGTTCCTCGCGAGCGACATGTCGGCGTACGTGTCGGGCGCGGTGATCCCGGCCGACGGAGGGTTGGCGGTGTACCGATGATGCGAAGCGAACGCAGCGGTTGGAGCGTCAGCGGAAGTAGCGCAGTGGGAGCGGAGCATTCGAGATGACGATGCTCGAGGATCGCGTGGCGATCGTCGTCGGAGGCGCATCGGGTCTCGGCGACGCCATCGCGCGGAGGTTCGCCAAGGAAGGGGCCACCGTCGTCGTTGCCGACATCGACGAGCCCGGCGCCAAGGTCGTTGCCGACGCGATCGTCGCCGACGGCGGCAATGGCATCGCCGTGCCGTGCGACGTGACCAAGTCGGCCGACGTGAACGCGATGGTCGAGGAAGCCGCGAGCATCGGCCCACGCATCGGCGTGCTGGTGTGCTCGGCCGCGGTCGAGAGCCTCGTACCGATCGTCGACCTCTCCGACGAGGACTGGCAACGCGTGCTCGACATCGACCTCAAGGGACCGTTCCTTTGCATGAAGGCGGCGATCCCGCACATGGTGAAGGGTGGCGGCGGCTCCGTCATCAACATGGGATCGACGCTCGGGTTGATCGTGGCGCCGGGGCACCCCGCGTACTGCGCGGCCAAAGGCGGCCTCGTGAACCTCACCAAGCAGGCGGCGATCGAGCACGCACCGGACAAGGTGCGCATCAACATGATTGCTCCGTCGGCCACGACGACCGGGTTGTTCATGAAGCACTCGGCGCAAGCGCCGGATCCCGAGAAGCTGCGCGCGCAGATCGGCGCGATGAACCCGATGAAGCGTCTGGGTGACCCCGAGGAGGTCTGCGACGCGGCGGTGTTCCTCGCGTCGGACATGTCGACCTATCTCAGCGGCTCCGTCCTCCCGCTCGACGGCGGGATGGCAGCACGCCGCATCGTCTGACTGGAGGGGGTCGAGATGAAGAACGGCATGCAGATCCTCGACGCCGACGGGCACGTCGTCGAGGCTGGCGAGGTGTTCAACGACTTCATCCCGCGCGGCGTGCAGATCTACGAGCTCCCCGAGACGACGCCATGGCAGATGGTGGGCGACATCGAGAAGCTGCGCGACCAGCTCGACCACGGCTTCGACGCACCCTCATATCTACGCGCGCTCGATGCGCAGGGCATCGACGCCGCGGTCCTGTACCCATCGATCGGTTTGTTCGTGCCCTACATGCCCGAGCTCGATGCCGACGCGTCTCTCGCGTCGTGCCGCTCGTACAACGACTGGATCGCGGGCTACTGCGCGACCGATCGGAAGCGACTCGCAGCGGTCGGCACCGTGCCGCTCGATCCGAACGCCGCGGCCGAAGAAGCCCGCCGATGCGCGGAGCTCGACCTCCTCGGTGTGACCGTACGGCCCAACCACCTCGCGGACGAGTACCTCGATTCGCAGTCCTGGGCCCCGCTGTACCACGCACTCGAAGAGACCGGCGGAGTGCTCGCGCTCCACGAGGCACTCGGGGTGCGACGCGGGCACACCATCGGTTCGGATCGGTTCAACGGCTTCGGTGCTCGTCACGCGTGCTCACACGCGCTCGAGATGATGACCGCCGCGGTTGCGATCCTCCTCGGCGGCGTGTGCGAGCGGCACCCGGAGCTCCAGGTCGCCTTCCTCGAGTGCGGCACGGGCTGGCTCCCCTACTGGCTTGCCCGACTCGACGATCACTACGAATGGATGCAAGACACCGAGTGCGCCGAGCTCACGATGAAGCCGAGCGAGTACTTCGCCCGCCAATGCGTGATCTCGTCGGACCCCGAGGACGTGCTTGCCCCCTTCGTGACCGAACAGGTGGGCGCTGACCACGTTCTCTGGGCGAGCGACTTCCCGCACCCGGATGCCGCGTATCCCGACGCCGTCGACGAGTTCTTCGAGAAGACCGAAGACATGGCAGACGCCGACAAGCGCGCCGTGATGTGGAACACGCCGCTGACGTTCTACCGGCTGGAAGACCGCTTCGTTGCCTGACGCACCGCCAGCTTCACCTGCTTCACCATGTCGCGGATGATGCGACGGTTCGCGACCAAGTTGCCGTGTGAGCATGGTGACTCGTCGACATCGTCAACGATCTCGGTCAGCTCGGTACCGCACTCGACCACGAACGACTCTTCACCGGGGCTCTCGTCCGCAGTTGCCGAGCCCACGGTCGCAACAAGATCACCGATCGATTCGGTGGTGCCCACCCCAAACACGCTGAGCCGCACCTGGAGATCGCCCGCGATCGGATGGACCACGACGTCGGCGCCCCACGCCGGGAGTGCTCCGAGCTGGCCCGAGCCAGGAGCCATCGCCGCGGTTGCCGGCGCGTTCGCTGCGTCGAGCAGCTCGCACAGCAGCCGGTCGCTCTTCTTGGGCTTGTCGCTGCAGGCCTCGCCCGCGCCGTTGATGACCGTCTGGATGACGAACGCCGACAGCCGGTCGTTCGCGTAGGTGAGCAGGAGGACACCGCGCGACGGGGTGCCGATGATGACGGCTCGCGACAGCGAGTCCGATACCGCGCGCCCATCGATCACCTCGCCCTGGGCCAGCCGGGTTGCAAGCCCACCCATCGAGTGTGCGACCACCATTACCTTGCGCCCTGAGCTCTCGGCGAGACACACGATCGACTGAGCGAGCGCGGGACCGATCGCCTGGTTCGTGACCCACTCGTCCGACGTCGCCGAGTAGTCGAACATGTAGACGGTCACGCCGTCCAGAGCCGCGATCGATTCCAACATCGAGGGTTGGCCGTCGTCAGCCCTCGTGAGCAGCTCTCGGCGGAAGTTGCCCGGCTCTCCGAAGAACCCGTGCACCAGCAAGACGGGTGTGCGCCCGCGACCGTCGGACTCAGGCGCGCGGCCTGCGCCCTCGCATCGTTTCGGTAGCCGACCGTCGCCCGCGGTCGCCGGAGCGACGGTGCCGAACAGGACGATCACGCATGCAATGACCCCCAGTGATCGCCGCATGAGTCAGAGCGTACGATCCACCGTCGATGAGCGGCCTGCTGGACGGGATGAAGGTGCTGGACCCGTCGTGGTGGCGACCGATGCCGCACGCGACGCAGATCCTCGCCGACCTTGGCGCGCAGGTGTTGAAGATCGAGCCGCCCGGCGGCGATCCCATGCGCGCCTACCCCGACATCTTCGCCAGCCTCGCCCGCCACAAGCGCAGCATCGTGCTCGACCTCAAGTCCGAAGACGGACGCGCTCGCGCGCTCGAGCTGGCGGCCGAGGCCGACGTGTTCTGCGAAGCGTGGCGGCCGGGCGTTGCCGAGCGACTCGGCATCGGGTACGACGCGCTGCGCGCGATCAACCCCGGCATCATCTACTGCTCGATCTCCGGATACGGCCAGACGGGTCCGTGGCGCGACCTTGCGGGCCACGACCTCAACTACCAGGCGCTCGGCGGTGCGGTCGCGCCGCGGCCGCACGACTCACACGATCCCGAGATCCCACGCCTGCCCGCGGCCGACCTCGAAGCCGGCACGCTCGCTGCGCTCCTCGTCTGCGCGGCGTGGGGTCGACGTCACCTGTCGGGCGAGGGCGAGCGCATCGACGTCGCCATGGCCGACGCCATCGCGTGGTGGATCGGCCCGAACAGCGGCGTGCGCGTGGAAGGCGCAGAAGAGACCAAGGGCGGCCATCCCGCCTACGGGGTGTTTCGCGCTGCTGATGACCGGTTCATCGCACTTGCGCCGCTCGGCGAACAACATCTCTACGACGGCATCTGCAAGGCGCTCGCACTCGACGATCTCGTGGGGATCCCATTCCTCGAGCGGCTCGGGCGCACCGAGGAGATCAACGCCGCCGTCGCCAGGGCGATCAAGAAGATCAACGCCGACGACGCGTTCGACCGGCTGCGGGCCACGGGCGCGCCGGTGTCGCTGGTGCTCACCCCCGAAGAGATGGTGGTGCACCCGCAGATCCAGGCCCGAGGCATCGTCGCCGACGCGAGCGGCACCGATGTGATCGCGTTCCCAGGGATCCTCGCGGCCAACCCCGCACTCCGCGACGGCCCACTCCCGAACGTCGGCGAGCACACCGCAGGGTTCGCCGACTAGTTCAACCGCTCCAGCCGGGGACGAGGTTGCGCTCGCGGCAGAAGTCTTGGGCTTCGATGTTCTGACCGTTCATCGATTCGGCTTCGGGATCGGTGACCAACCACGCCGCGACCGCCCCGACGACATCGGGTGGCGCGCCCTGCGAAGCGTCGAAGCCGAACTCCGCCATGTCCATCGCCATGCGCTCAGTCGCGACGAAGCCGGGCTGGATGTTGTGCGCACGGATGCCCTGCCCGCCGAGCTCGACCCCAAGGATGCCGGCGATGCGATGGAAGCCACCCTTCGACACGCCGTAGCCCATACCCCACCCACCGTCGCCGGCCGGGCCTGGCGGGTCGCCGTAGCCCGCCCCTGACGTGATGTTGATGATCACGCCCTTGCCTCGCTCGAGCATCTGCGGGATCACGCGCTGCGACAGCACCATCGGCGCGATCACGTTGGCTTCGATCTGCTGCTCGAGCAGCTCGATCGGCGTGTCCATGAAGAGGTCCATGTGCCCGGGACCGATGTAGCGACCGTTGTTCACGAGGACGTCGATCGCGCCCCACTCACCAAGCACGCGCTCGACTGCTGCCTCGAGCGATCCCCGATCGAGCAAGTCCATGTAGACGGGCATCGCACGTTGGCCACGCTCCTCGACGAGCGCGGCCGTTGTCTCGAGGCTGCCTGGAAGCGGGCGCGTGTCCGACTTCTTCAGTGTGGACGAGTGCTCGCGCGCCTCACCCTCGACCATCGTGCGGGCACCGAGCGCCACGTCGCAACCCGCTTCGGCAAGATAGAGCGCGCACGACTTGCCGATCCCGCGACTCGCTCCGGTGATCAGTGCGACGGGCATGTCCCCGACGCTACCGCTCGTCGCGGTGCGCTACCCCGCCGTCGCCGGCTGAGCTTGCACCGCAGTCGCGCTGGCGCTGCACGCCGTCGTGACCGTGACAGCGTTCGACGGCCGCGGCGGAGCGCTTGCACCCGACCCGTTGATGGCCTGCACCGTGTACGTGTAGATGCCGGGTGGCGGACACTCGTGCCCCCCTGTTCCCACGGCCCACACCGCGTCCGCGCGTTGGCAACCGATCTAGTGAGGTCGCCGAAGCCCACGTGCATTCTCGATGTCGGAGCTACGACACCGGGTGGGAGCGTTGAGAGGGTTGCAGCGCATTGGGCGGTCGTTCGGCAAGACCACTTGGTACTCAGAGATGGAGAGGTCGGGCACCAAGTAGTCAGTGCTCACGATCTGCGCGCCGCTCTCGATGGCGGCGCGGCTGCGGCGGTAGTCCTCGGCCTCCACCTCGCGGCCGTCGGCATCGGCTCGGGTGCGGACGATGAAGCCCTTGTCCACGAGGTCACCGATCGCGGACCGGCTGGGCTGATCGTGCTCGATGAACGCGGCCGACGGCGCGTTCTCGTATGCGGGCACGAACATGGGCCTGCCCTCCAGCGAGGGATGCCCGACGACGTAGAGCCGTCGCAGCGCGATGCGGTTGAGCACGAAGACGAACTTCCCCCGCACGTCTTCGAGCCGCGGCCAACCGCGATGGACGACCGCGTTGCGCAACGTCAGCGCATCCCCGCGCACGTCGTCGGGCGTGACGAGGTTGTCGGGACCCATGGCCGAGCGGATGACCGTGTCGAGACGGTCGAACGCTCGAAGATCCCATTCGTCTCGCACGGGATCGAAGAGGAAGCTCGGATCCTTCGCCTCGATCAGCACGAAGATCGGAAGGTGGCCGGGGTGCGCGTCCGACCATTCCTCGAGCTCGCCTAGGCACGTCGCGAGCGGGGTGCAGTTCGATCGATCGTCGACGAACGGATCGTGCTGCACCGGGAACTGTGGGACGTTGGCAACGTCGAGCTCGATGCTGCGAACGCCCGCGTCGAGCTGCTCGGCCAGTGGCGGGTGGGCATAGTCGGTCCACGCTCCTGGGATCTCGACTGACGGGCGCCGGTGGTAGCTGTTGTGCGTTCCGATGACCTGGACGTGGTTCAGTCGCAGGACGTCGTCGAGGGGATACGCAGGCTTGACTCGGAGCTGCGCGCGCTCGTTGCCGCCGCCACATGCGGCGGCCAACGCAACGATCAGCAAGATGTATGCCGACTGCGCTCGCCGCGTCCTCATGTGACCGACCCCTTGCCCGACTTTCCTCGTGCCGGTGTCGAACGTAGCGGCGGGGTCGATTGATTCCGCGTCAGGTGATGAGGGTTGTCTCCTCGGCGTTGATCATCCTGGCGGTCAGGTCGACATCTTCGCCGCTACCGCCTTGGCGAAGCGGGCCGCGGCGCCTGGCGCGTGATCAACGAAGAACGACGGCTCGGTGAGCTCGACCTCGCTGACGACGGGCTGACCATCGTCGCTCGGAACGAGGTCGATGCGCGCATACAAGAGGTCTTTCGCGCACGCGTGCACCACCCGGTCCGCGAGGTCGCGCTGCTCGAAGGTCGGCTCCCGCGGCGAGATCGCCTCCGGCGCGTAGAGGCCGTCGACCGGCGATGCGCCCGCCTTTGTGAGAATCGGGCCCTTCCCGAACGCATGGCTGAGCTCCCCGGCGAAGTACACCATCCCCGTTTCGCCGTACGTCTCGATCGCGCTCACGTAGGACTGGACCATCACCGCTCGTCCTTGGTCGAGCAGCGTTGCGAGGTGCCGGCGCGCGTCATCGATGGACGCGTGCCGCAGGGCGTCGACCGAGCTGGCGCCGCGCACCGGCTTGACGACGATGTCGCCGTCCATCGGTTCGAGCTCCGACGCTGATGTTCCGGGCTCGAAGAACTGGGTGGGGATGACCGCGATGCCGTGGTCGTCGGTCAGCGACCGGAGGTAGTGCTTGTCCATGTTCCATCGCAGGACGTCAAGAGGGTTCAGCAGCGTGACGACCTTCGCCGTGGCGTCGATCCACTCCAGGAACTCGTCGTAGCGATCCACGTAGTCCCAAGTGGATCGCAGCACCGCGAGATCGAGCCCCGCCCAGTCGACCGCATCATCGTCCCAACACCGACTCTTTACATCGATGCCCTCAGCACGAACGGCATCGAGCAACGGCTGGAGATCGATGTCCTCATCGACGATCTTGGCGGTGACGAGCGCGACGCGGCTCATCGATAGCTGCTGATGTCCGTCACCTGGCTGCCTTCGCTGTCCGCGATGTGGCGCCAGATGTCGGGCTGCGAGCCGTCGACGTCGGTGAACCCGTACTCCTTGGCCAGCTGTCCCGAGCTCAGCGACGGCTGGTTCCAGCGCGCGCGGTCGTCATCGAGTGCGAGAGCCGCGACCGTCAATGCCGAGGTCATCGTGCTCGTCGCCTTCGACCCGCCGATGACCGTCCGTCGACGCGGCATCCTTCAAATCAAGCACCTCCGGACCGAGCTCGAAGCCAAGGCGCGCGAGCTCGCCGGTAAGTCGGTGGCACTGCTCGAAATGCTGGGCCGCAGCGCGCGCGGCATCGTTGTGCTCGTCGCGGCTCAGGGATACTCGGCCGACGTCGCACAGGCACGGCGGCGGAACCCTGACATCGACTTCGTGATCCCCGACGCGGGCGGACCCGACGATGTGCTCGACCGTCTCGTCTTCACCGCCGACCTCGGCGACGACGAAGACCGCTACGAATCAGCCTGGGACGAAGTCAAGGGTGCCTGATGACGAGAGCACGTCATTCCAAGTGCGCCGAGCGGCCTAGAGTCCAAGTTCCCGACGGTGCAACGTCGAGCCGAGATCCGATCGAGACGAAGTGGATCGCACGATGACCCAACCCACCGATCACTCCCCTGCATTCGATCCCGATGAAGTGCGCGCCAAGTACCAGCAGGAGCGCGCCCGGCGGGTGTTCGAGGGGCGCGGCGCGATCCAGGATCTCCGGACGGACGCCAGGTTCGCCGACTACGTGCGCGACCCGTGGACACCGTTCGTAGAGCGCGAGTCCATCTCCGATGACGTGGACGTCGCGGTGGTGGGCGCGGGAATGGCCGGCGTCGTCCTCGGCGCGAAGCTGCGCGATGCTGGCGTGAAGCGGGTTCGGCTCATCGACAAGGCCGGCGGGGTCGGGGGCACGTGGTACTGGAACCGCTATCCCGGGTTGTACTGCGACGTCGAGTCGTACATCTACATGCCGATGCTGGAGGAGATGGACTACATCCCTTCGTCGCGCTACGCGACCGGTCACGAGATCCGCCGGCATCTCGACGCGATCGCGCACAAGTACGACCTGGTCGACGACGCGCTGTTCCACACCGGCGTGGAGTCGAGCGAGTGGGACGAAGGTCTCGCGCGTTGGGTGCTGCGGACCGACCGGGGCGACGAGATCCGGGCTCGGTACCTCGTGCACGCGGTCGGGATCCTCAACCTCATGAAGCTGCCGCGCCTGCTCGGCATGGACGACTTCGAGGGCGCGGCGTTCCACACCGCGCGCTGGGACTACGAGTACACCGGGGGCGGTCCCGACGACGCGCACCTCACCAAGCTCGCCGACAAGGTCGTCGGCGTGATCGGGACCGGAGGAAGCGCGATCCAATGTGTCCCGGCACTCGCCGAGTCGGCCAAGCACGTGTACGTGTTCCAGCGCACCCCGTCAGCCATCGGCTTCCGGGGCAACCGGCCGACCGACGAGCACTTCGCCGACCACCTGTACCCCGGCTGGCAGAAGGACCGAATGGAGAACTTCTCCGCCACGCTCATCGGGCGCAACCAGGGCAACGACATCGTCGACGACGGGTGGACCCACCACGTGGCCGCGGTGAACAACCCACCGGTCACGCCCGACATGCCGCTCGAAGAGGTCCTTCGCGTCGCGGAGCAGATCGACTACGGGATCATGGAGGAGCACCGTGCGCGCGTCGACGAGATCGTCGCCGATCCCGCGGTCGCCGAGGCCCTCAAGCCCTATTACCGCTACATGTGCAAGCGGCCCCTCTTCCACGACGAGTACCTCGCGACCTTCAACCGCTCCAACGTCACGCTCGTCGACTGCCCGCACGGGGTCGAGCGAGTGACTGAGCACAGCGCATGGGTCGGCGACACCGAGTACGAGGTCGATTGCATCGTGTGGGCGACCGGCTTCGAGGCCGAGGTCACACCCTTCGCCCGACGCTCGGGACATCCGATCGTCGGCCGCGACGGCATCACGATCGAGGAGAAGTGGAAGGACGGCGTCAAGAGCCTCCACGGGATCGTGACGCGGGGCTTCCCCAACATGTTCGTGATGCCGGCGCCGGCGCAGCAGTCGGTCACGACCGTCAACTACACCCACCTGGCGGTGATCGGAGCCGAGCACATCGCGGCCACCATCGCCGCGCTCACCGAGCGCGGCGTAAAGGTGTTCGACGTCGACCAGGAGGCCGAGAAGACCTGGACAGAGACGATCGTCAGCTTCTGGCGCGACCCCACCGCGTTCATGGCGGCGTGCACCCCGTCGCGCCTCAACTACGAGGGACACCCCGAGATGGCGAACGCTCGCAACGGCTCGTACGGCGGTGGCCATGGCGACTTCATCGGGTACCAGGAGCTCCTCGAGAAGTTCCGGACCGACTTCGACGGTCTCGAGCTCGACGAGGCGCCGGAGTCGTCATGAGTCCGTTGGGGAGCACGCCCGGCGTCGCGGTGGTGACGGGCGGCGCCCTCGGGATCGGCGCGGCGATCGCAGAGGAGCTCGGTCGCCAGGGTTACTACGTCGTGACCGTGGACCCGGGCGTCGCCGTCGACGGCTCGGCCCAACCTGACGACACGGAGCCGACCACGGCGCAGCGGATCATCGACGCCGGAGGGAACGCCCGGGCGTCGAACATCTCGGTGACCGACGAGGAGGCGGTGCGGGCCTTGTTCGCCGGGCTCGTCGAGGAGTTCGGCGCGCTCGACACGATCGTGAACGTCGCGGGGATCACCCGTCCAACGGGCTTCGCGTCCGGGCTCGACGAAGACTGGGCCGCAGTGCTCGACGTGCACCTCAACGGGTACCTCAACGTGCTGCGGGCTGCCCTGCCCATCATGGTCACCGCTGGGTACGGCCGGATCCTCGGCGTCACGTCGGGGTCGGGCTGGCGACCGGCCGACGCCGGCGCGTACAGCTGCGCCAAGCGCGCGGTGGCTGCACTCACCTGGCAGCTCGGCCAGGCCGCGCCGATCGGCGTGAGCATCAATGCGCTGTCCCCGATCGCGGCGACGCGGATGGTGCTCCAGGCGCTGGCCCGCCTGGCCCCGGCTGGGGGCGAGGCCGGCCGCACCGCGGCCTCCGGCGGCGTCTCGCTCGCCATGGGCGTCCCGCCACCCGAGCACCTTGGGCCGATCGGCGCCTATCTCGCGGGTGCGCCCTTCGCGGCCTGGTGCCGCGGCCAGGTGATGTTCTCGAACGGCTCGGAGGTGTCGTGGGTGGTGCCGCCGCGTCTCCTCGAGGTCGTCCCGACCGAAGGCGCCGGGTCGCTCTCGCAGGTGCTCGAACAGCTCGGCCCATCCGTGCTCGCGCCGGCGGAGGTCGCGCAGGCGACCAACGGCGGCGGGAACCCGCGCGCCGTCGCGGTCAACGACGTGCCCGCAGCTGAGGCAGACCCCACGTCCAACGTCGGGCGCGCGGTCGTCGTCACTGACATCCCCGCGTGGGACACAGCGATTGGCACGGCGCTCGCGGCGCGCGGCGTCGAGTGCATCAGCGTGAGCCCGGCGCCGGACGCCGTGCACGCACCCAAGGGGTTCGAGACGACCGCGGAGCGGCTGGCCGCGGTGACTCGCGACAAGGGACCGCTCGACGCCGTGATCGTGGCCCTCGCCGGCGGCGGCGTCACCACGACCGCGGGCTCGCCTGGCGCGGCCGACTGGCAACGCATCCTCGACGAGCACTCCGGGATCACCGAGCACATCCGCGCCGACGCCGAATGGACGCGCGCGGTGGCCAACCACGCCGCCGAGACCGACCGGCCGATGCGGGTCGTCACGATCAGCGACGCCACGACGTGCGGGGGTACGAGCCGGGCCCAGGCCGCGGCGCAGCTCAGCCGGGCCGCGCACCTCGCCACGTCCGATCGTGTCGACGCGTTCGCGATCGGCGTCCAGAGCACGCTCGAGTCGGTGCGTCAGGCCGTCGCCGACGTCGCCGCGTACCTGGTGACGAGCGCTGACTCAAACTCGCTGTCAGGCGCGGAGCTCGTCGCCGACGCAGGGTGGTTCGGCCTGCGCACCCATCCACAGCCGGCCGGGACGATCACCTTCGACGGCCCGGCCGTCCCGGACTGGCTCGACGCAGCGCTGCGCGGCATGGTCGCGGGCGAGCCGCGCTAGCGCGACCCCGAGGAGGACCGATGGCCAATTCGATCGATCGCATCGTCGACGCGCACATCCACCTGTGGGACCCGGCACGCGCCGACTGGTACCCGTACCTCGCCGGGCAACGCGAGCTCGACATGGGCGACATCTCGGGAATGGTCCGCAAGTTCGACCAGCCGACCTACTTCTCAGAGTCGTCGGGCTGGAACGTCGTGAAGTTCGTGCACGTCGCCGCGGCATCGGCGCCGACGCACACGGCGGACGAGACACGCGAGCTGGACGAGATGGCGCAGGCCACCGGGCACCCCGATGCGATCATCGGCGGGCTCGTGCCCGAAGACCCGGTCGCCGACACGGTGGCCCTGCTCGACGCACAGATGAACTCGCCGCGGTTCCGGGGGATCCGCCCGATGGGGCCGTGCCCGGGCGGCGTTCCCGCCGCCGAGGTGCTGCGGGCGCTGCAGGAGCGCGATCTGGTGTTCGAGCTGATGGTCCACCCCGACGAGCTCGCGACCGCGGCCGCGTCGCTCGCCGACTGGGGTGACCTGACGATCGTGGTCGAGCACGCCGGCTGGCCGCGGACCAACACGAGCGAAGAGCTCGCGCTCTGGAAGACCGGGATCTCGGCGCTCGCATCGCTGGGCGACAACGTCCACTGCAAGGTGTCCGGGCTAGCCATGCCATTGCACTCGATGGACGCCGAGGTACTGCGACCATGGATCGAGCACTGCCTCGAAGCGTTCGGTGTTGACCGGTGCTTCTTCGCGAGCAACTTCCCGGTCGACGGCATGCACGGGACCTTCGACCAGCTCTATTCCGGCTACGACGCCGTCACCGCCGACCTCGATGCCGGCGCGCGCGACCAGCTCTTCGCGAGCAACGCCGAGCGGCTCTATCGCTGCTGACGAGGGCGCCGGATCGGGCTAGCGGTACTCGGCGATGTCGCCGGTCTGGCCCCGCTCGTTACTTCCAACGGAAATCCGTTGGGAAAACCGTCGTCGCGCGAGAGCACCCGTTGGCAGGAAATCGGGTGTGACCCGCCCGAACGTTGGAGGCGGCGGCGGGAATCGAACCCGCGTCCAGGGTTTTGCAGACCCTTGCCTGAGCCACTCGGCTACGCCGCCGGAACCGTCGAGGTTACTTGGCGGGGCGTCGGGCGACTCCGATGATGTGCGGCGCGACTGGAGCCATGAAGATCGACGGCCGGAACGAGAAGCGGCGCATGTGCTCGATCTCGTAGCCAGCGCGCGTGATCTCTGACGCAGTGTCGCGACTGGTGTGACATCCACCCGCCATGTGTGGCCACGCGACATCGAGCGCGCGTTGGAGCGCACCGGGCACTGCGCGCTCTGACCGCACGTGCTCGTAGAAGCACAGCTCTCCGCCAGGCTTCATCACGCGGCAGATCTCGGCGAGCGCGCCCGGAAGGTCACGAATCGAGCAGAGCACGAGTGACGCGACTGCGGCGTCGAAGGTGGCGTCCTCAGCCGGTAGCGCGCTTGCGACGCCGTCGACGACCGTCACCGGCACCGGCGCGTCTTTCGCTGCCTTCTCGGCTGACCTCCGCAGACTCGGCTCGGGCTCTACGGCGAGCACCTCGGTCACCGTCGACGGGTACCGGCCGAAGTTGAGTCCCGTGCCGGCGCCGACCTCGATCACCCGGCCGGTGAGGTCCGCCAGCATCTCGTCGCGATGCTCGCCCGCGCCGGCCTTGTCCATCTGCGGCGCAAACCGCTGGTAGATGCGCGCGAAGCGGGGATGGCACACCTGCTCTGCCGGCACACCCAGAGGGTAAGCCGCCTACGATCCACGCCGTGGGTCTCGGGGGGAAGCGCACCGCGGGCAGCCTGATCGTGCTCGCCGTGCTCGCCACGTGCTTGGTGCCGGCGTCGACGGTGCTCGCCGCGCGCCGCGCGGTCGACTCCCCCGCCGACGAGTGCGACTGGCCGATGTGGGGACGGGTCATCGAGCGCAGCTTCGCCACCGAGTGCCCCGGCCTTGACGCGTCGAGCGCCAGGGATCTGCGACGGATCTGGTTCTTCAACACTCATGACGTGGTGACCGCCACGCCCGCCGTCGTCGACAACACCGTCTACGTCGGCGACTGGGCTGGCCGCTTCTACGCACTCAAGCGATCCAACGGCAAGAAGCGCTGGGTCTACAAGACCACGCCGCACCCGCGCGTGTACGCGGGTCAGATCGTGTCGTCGGCTGCGGTCGAGGTCGTCGACGACGTGCGCACGGTGTTCTTCGGTGGCGGGAAGTCGCTCTACGCGCTGCGGGCCAAGGACGGCAAGCTCACGTGGCAGCACGAGATCGGAGCGCCGGGCGACGGCGCCGACTACTCCGAGATCGAGTCGTCACCGGTCGTGGTGGAGAACCTCGTCATCGTCGGCTGGGACGTGCACAACGACCCGAGCGGTCGTCCGGCCGGCGTGCTCGCTGTCGATGCCGCGACCGGTGACGAGGTGTGGACGACCGTGCTCGCGCCTACCGAGGGCGAAGGCGCGACCGGCAGCGGGTGTGCCGACGTGTGGGGGTCGCCGACCGTCGACCTCGAGCTGCGCCTCGTGTTCGTCGGCACTGGCAACTGCGTGACCGACGACGGGTGGGGCCGCTTCGCCGAGGCGATGGTCGCGTTGAACCTGGACGACGGCTCGGTCGCGTGGTCGTACCAGCCGCACGAGGAGAACCAAGACGACTTCGACTTCGCCGGCGCGCCGAACCTGTTCGAGGCGAACGGTCGCGCACTCGTCGGCCTGGGCAACAAGGACGGCGTCTACTACGCGGTCGATCGCGCCACGGGCGAGCTGGTGTGGAGCACCAAAGCCGCCGAGCCCGGCCTTCCCGAGCCGGGGAGCAACTTCTCGACCGGTGGGTTCATCGGCCCGACCGCCTTCGCCGACGGCGTCATTGCCGGCGGCACCGCGGTGGGCGGTTCGCCGTTCCTGCACGCGATGGACTCGACGACCGGCGAGATCATCTGGCAACAAGACGAGGCCGCTGCGACGTATGGCGCCGCGGCCGTCGCCAACGGCGTGCTCATCAGCGGCGGGACTGACTTCACCATCCGCGCACTCGAGCTGGCGACCGGCGACGTGCTGTGGAGCGAAGAGGTGAGCGGCGCAGTGTCGGGAGGCGCGGCGATCGTCGACGACGACGTGGTCGCAGTCGCGGGGATCCGCGAACCCGGTCTGGACAACCGCAGCCGCACGAGCGGCGTGTACCTGTTCTCCCCGACCGGGAAGCCAGTCACGAGCACGACCCAGGACACCAAGGCCGGGCCGACTGCGACCACGCTCAAGGGTGCCGTGCCCCAATGCGTGAGTGCGCCGTGCAACGTCAGCTTCGACTTGAAGGAGCCGCCCGCGGGCTCGTCACCCACGGCCACCTTCCACATGACGCTCGATCCCTGGAAGATCACGATCAAGACCACCGGCCTCGGCGACCCGGAGAGCTGGTTGCGCGCCGGCAGCCCCGCCGCCGCCGACGGCGCGACGCGCTTCGGCGTGTTCATCTCCGAGAGCGACGACCAGCCCCAGGGTGGCCTGCTGTGCGTGCTCGACGACTCCGGCTCGTGCGACTCGTCGGCGCTGCCGCGCCCAGGCGCCGCGTACAGCCGCATCTCGATCCTCGCGATCACCGATTCCGACGCGCTCCCCGAGATCGCACAGGGCTTCGACCGTCTCGTCACCACCAAGTCGTTCAGCCCGGCGTTCGTGCCGACCGCCGGCAAGAGCAAGAAGGACAAGGAGAAGCAATGAAGCGTGCAGTGCTGATGCTCGTGCTCACGACGGCGTTGGTCACCGCTCTCGCCGTGTCGCCGGCGTGGTCGGGACAGGACGACCCCGGTGCGGGCGTGATCGTGCTCAACGGTCAAGGCAACGACCTCGACGCCTACACCGGCAACGAGCCGTTCAAGCACCAGCTCGTGATCCAGAACCACAGCGAGGATCCGAACGGCCGTGACATCAACGCGCAGATCTGCTTCTTCCCCGACGGCAAGACGTTCATCGCCGGCGAAGACACCGGCCAGCCCGATCCGGTCCAGGGATGGGGCATCTTCAAGATGAAGGGCACGAAGGTCGGCAAGCTCAAGACCAAGCAGATCGGCAAGCTCCAGCCGACCTACCAAGGCGCGAGCGACAACGCCGAGAACTACGGCTGCGGGATCCTCTCCGACGGCCGGGTCGTGACCAGCGACATCGGCAACCAGGCCAGCGGGCCCGAGAACGGTCAGCTCATCATCTGGTTCCCGCCGTTCACCGCGGGCTTCGAGGAGCTCGACGACGGATCGAACGGCACGAACGGCGACGTGCCGTTCTGCAAGCTCGACATCGCGATCGGCACCGCGGGCAGCATCCAGATCGACGACGAGGACCGCATCCTCATTTCTTCGGCGCGCGGCGCGACCACCGGCGTAACTCGGTACACGGGACCGTTCCCGACATCGGACGACGCCGAAGGCGGGTGCGGCCAGACCGACAGCACCGGCGCGCCGATGGCCGACAGCGTCACCAAGGAGAAGTTCATCACCACCGAGAACGAGCTCGCGACGCCCAACGGCCTGGCGCCGACCGGTGACGGCGGCTGGTACGTGGCGAGCGTGGCCAACGGCCTGATCAACGAGTACGACGCCGACGGGCAGTTCGTGCGCACGATCCTGCGTCCACCCGCGGGCGAGGGGCTCGGTCCGGAGCGCATCTCGACCGGGACGCCCCTCGGCATGGGAGTCGCGCCCGACGGCACCATCTACTTCGCCGACATCGGCATCGTGATCGACGGCACCCGCATCGGTCCGGGCGACGGCACGGGCCGGGTCTTCCGGATCACGTTCGTCGACGGTGAGCCGCAACCGCCCGAGGTGATGGCCGACGGTCTCGCCTTCCCCGACGGCATCGGCATCTACGTCCCGAAGAAGAAGTAGGCGCCCCGACGGCGCATCGGACCAAATAGGAAGGGGGCACGGGCGCCGGTAGCATCGGGTCCCGTGACCCCCGGGGTGCAGCTCCTGGCTGTCGGCGCGGCCGCGCCCGCGTGGCGCCTCCGAGCTGCTGATGCCGCCGCGGCCTGGGGCCGCAAGGGCGGCAAGGGTCAGTCCGCGGTCTGCGCCCCTGATGAAGACGTCCTTACCCTCGCGGCTGAGGCCGCAGGTCGGGCGCTCGCCGCCTCCGAGCTCCAGACCGACATCGTCGACGGGTTGTGGTGGGGCACCTCTCGCCCACCGTTCGCCGAAGGCCCGAGCCATGCCGTGCTGGCACGAGCAATCGGACTCTCACACCGTTCGAGCGGCGCGCTGTGCTCCGGTTCCCCGCACTCGGGCATGGAGGCGCTCCTCGGCGCGGCCGACGCGATCGGGGCCGGTTCGGCACGCGTGGCGCTCGTGGTGGTGTCGGATGCGATCGTCCCCGGCCTGGGCACACCGTACGAGGCACGCGCCGGAGCGGGCGCGGCAGCCGTCGTGCTCGTGTCGCACGGTGGCGACGCATCGATCGGCGCACGCGTCACTCGCACGTTTCCCTTCCTCGACCGGTACCGCGGCGACAACGAAGCCGGCACCCGCGACCTCTACGACGCCCGCTTGTTCCGTGAGGAGGTGTTCGTGCCGACCATGCGTGAGCTCGGCGAGCAGCTCGCCGCGCTCGACGTGCGCGCCTGGTCGCTCCCCGACCCCGACGGGCGATTGGGCGGCGTCGTCGCGAAGCAGATCGGCGCCGCGGCACCCGCATCCGACGCGGTGTACACCGAGCTCGGCGACACCGGTGCTGCGGCCGCCATCCTGGGCGGCATCGGCGCCCTCGACGCAGCCGGAACCGTCGCGATGGTCGGTTGGGGTGGCGGACGCGCCACCGGTCTCGAGGTCAACGTGAAGTCACCGGTACGTGGCGCAGCGACCGTCGCGCACACGATCACCGCCGGGAAGCCGGTCGCGTATGCGGAGGTGCTGCGCGCCCGCAACCAGCTGGTCGCTTCGGGTGAGACGGTGCAGATGGCCGTACCCCCCGAGAGCGCGCAGTTCGTGCGCGGCGCCGACGAGATGCTCGGTCTCATGGGCGCCCGCTGCGTCGACTGCGGCACGATCAACACGCCCCCGTCTATCCACCCCCATTGCACGTCGTGCGGGAGCGCCAAGTTCGTGCTCACACCGCTCGCCCGGCGTGGTCGCGTCCACACCTACGTGGTCAACCACACCATGCCCGCACCGTTCGTCGCACCGCTGCCCCTCGCGATCATCGATCTCGACGACGGCGCGCGGGTGATGCTCCAGGTGGTGGGCGACGGTTCCGACCTCGAGGTCGGCAGCGACGTCGAGCTCGTGCTGCGCAAGTACGCACACGAGCGCGGCGTGCCGGTGTACGGCTACAAGGCGCGTCGCGCCGGGAGCCCGATCGAGGTCGACGGCGACGCCGAAGGGATGGGATAGATGGCCTGGAACCGAGTCGCCGTCGTCGGCGCCGGCCTCATCAAGTTCGGGGAGCTGTTCGAGCAGAGCTACGAGCAGATGGCCGCTGACGCGTTCTCGGCCGCGACCGACAACGTCGACCTCGGCTTCGAGCCCGCACAGGTCGAAGCCGCGATCGTCGCCACCCAGCGCGGCACGCTGTGGGGACAAGAAGGCATCGGTGGCAACACGATCCCCTCGGCCATCGGGCTCTCTGGCATCCCGTGCACGCGCGTCGAGAATGCCTGCCCCTCAGGGTCCGACGCCTTCCGCATCGGGGCGATGGCCGTCGCAAGTGGTGTCCACGACGTCGTGCTCGTCATCGGCGTCGAGAAGATGCGCGACAAGTCGACCGAAGAAGGTCTGCTCTCGCGGGCCGCGTCGGGGCACCCGATCTTCACCAGGGGCGAGACCGCCCCCGTGCTCTTCGCACCGTTCGCGACCCGTCACATGCACGACTTCGGTACGACGCGAGAGATGCTGGCGTCGGTGGCGGTCAAGAACCACCACAACGGTGCGCTCGATCCGTACGCGCACTTCCAGAACGAGATCACGATCGAGGACGTCATCAACTCGGTGCCGGTGTGCCACCCACTTCACCTGCTCGACTGCTGCCCGCAGACCGACGGCGCCGCGGCCGCGATCCTCGTGAGCGCCGAGCGCGCCGAGCAGTTCACCGACAAGCCGGTGTACGTGGCTGGCTTCGGTGTCGCGACCGACCACCCGTACCTGCACGAGAAGACGAGTTACAACTCGCTGAAGGCCACGCAGATGGCCGCCGAACGCGCGTACGAGATGGCCGGCATCGAGCCGTCACAGGTCGACATGGCCGAGGTCCACGACTGCTTCACGATCACCGAGATCCTCGACATCGAGGACCTCGGGTTCGTCGACAAGGGCAAGGGCGGCGTGGCGTCGCTGGACGGCGAGACTTCGCTCACGGGTCGCATCCCGATCAACACCTCCGGCGGGCTGCTCGCCAAAGGGCACCCGATCGGCGCAACGGGAGTCGCGCAGCTCACCGAGTGCTGGTGGCAGCTGCGCGGTGAGGCAGAAGCGCGACAGGTCGAGATGCGCAACGGGTACGCGCTCCAGCACAACGTCGGTGGACGCGGCTCCGGCGTCTCGGTGGTGAACATCCTCACCAACCAGAAGCCCTGACCGGTCTACGCCCGTGACCATTCGCTACGAGGTCGGCGCCGACCGCGTCGGCCGCATCACGCTCGACCGACCAGAAGCGAAGAACGCGCTCACGGTCGAGATGCGCGACGCCATCGTCGACGCCGTTCGATCAGCTCGGGGTGACAACAACGTCCGTGCGCTGCTCGTCACGGGTGCCGGTGACGCGTTCTGCGCGGGCATGGACCTCAGCGCGTCGACGCTGGCCAACGTGTCGGAACCCGGCTTCAACAACCGCACCACGGCAGAGGCGCTGCGCATCGGTGTGCAGACGTTCATCCGCGAGCTGTGGGAGCTCGACAAGCCGACCGTCGCGGCGGTGAACGGCGCCGCGGTGGGCCCGGGCGCGCACCTCGCGCTCGCCTGCGACTTCGTGCTCGTGCACGACGAGACCCGCTTCCTGTGGTCGTTCTCGAAGATCGGGCTCGTCGCCGATGCGGGCGGCGCCTACCTCTTGCCGCGCCTCGTCGGGCTGCCGCGCGCGAAGGCGATGATCCTGCTCGGTGAGGGGGCGAAGGGCGCCGAGGCGGTCGAGCTCGGGCTGGCCTACAAGTGCGTCGCGCCCGACGAGCTCGCCGCCGCGGCCGAAGCGCTGGCGGCGCGCCTCGCCAGCGGGCCGACGCGCGCCCTCGGGCTCTCCAAGCAGCTGTTGAACGCCACCTTCGAGACCGACCTGGCACACTCGCTCGACCTCGAAGGCTCCTTCCAGGCCCTCGCCGCCACCTCGGCCGACCTGGCCGAAGGCATGGCCGCGTTCAAGGAGAAGCGCGACGCCCGATTCTCGGGTGGGTGACACCGGCGGCTGCTCCTGCGGGTGCTCGGCACAGCCCCCACCGCAGCCTGAAGCGGACCCCGCCCCAAGAGCGTGGATTCCGTCGCCGCGTCGGGGGTCGACAACGGATTGCTGACGGCACGCGCTCCTGAACGGCGAATACCGTGCCGCCAGCGACGATTGGACCGGGGGACGGTGAGCGCAGCGACAGGGATCCGCACGTCCGAAGCCGACCAGACGGCCAGCGCGTCCGCGCGGTCGTCGACAGCGGCGGTCCACCTCGACCACGTCAGCAAGCAGTTCGGCAAGGTCATGGCCGTCGACGACGTCGATCTCGAGATCCGAGAAGGCGAGTTCTTCTCGCTGCTCGGACCCTCCGGCTCCGGCAAGACCACGTGCCTGCGCATGATCGCCGGGTTCGAGAAGCCGACGGCCGGGCGCGTCCTGCTCCGCGGCGAGGACGTGACCCGACGCGCGCCGTACGAGCGGGACGTGAACACGGTGTTCCAGGACTACGCGCTGTTCCCGCACATGGACGTCCGACGCAACGTCGGCTACGGCATGCTCGTCAGGCGGGTTCCGAGCGCCGAGCGGGACGAACGCGTCCATGATGCGCTGTGCATGGTGCACCTCGACGCCTTCGCCATCGCAAGCCGTCCGAGCTCTCAGGTGGGCAACGGCAACGGGTTGCGCTCGCTCGAGCGCTGGTGAACCGGCCGAGCCTGCTCCTCCTCGACGAGCCCCTGGGCGCACTCGACCTCAAGCTGCGCCAGGCGATGCAGGTCGAGTTGAAGTCGATCCAGCGAGAGGTGGGCATCACCTTCATCTACGTCACCCATGACCAAGAAGAGGCGCTCACGATGAGCGATCGCTGGCGGTGTTCAACGAGGGGCGCATCGCGCAGATCGGCACCCCGGCGGAGGTCTACGAGCACCCGCTGACATCCTTCATCGCGGGGTTCGTCGTCGGCATCTGCAAGTGGTGTCACCCGATGTACGAGCCCCATGGCCCCTACGGCTCGTCGGCGATCCCGAGCAACCCGACGGACTGCACCTCGTGCACCGCGACGAGCTCGCCCGAGGACCCTGAGCCCATCGGTCGACGCCTGGCCGGAACACCGACGGCGGTGGTCACCGTCACTGCTTGCCCACCAGCTCGTTGAAAACTTCAGAGCGACACGCGGGCGCGCGGTGCCCACGCCGCACCGGTTGCGATCGCACCCGAGCGCGGATTCACCTCGCGCGGCGTCCGTCGATAGTCTCTGACGTCCACGTCAGGAACGACAGCGGAGCCGCGGGCGCAGCGACCGCAGGTCCGAGACACAGAGGAATGGGATCAGGAATGGCACTGTTCGACGGCAAGGTTGCGATCGTCACCGGTGCGGGCCGAGGGCTCGGGCGCGAGGAAGCACTGCTGCTCGCGAAGCAGGGCGCGGCGGTCGTCGTGAACGACGTGGGCGGGAGCCGAGATGGCGAAGGTGCCGACAAGGCTCCTGCACAGGAGGTCGTCGACGAGATCGAGCGGGCTGGCGGCAAGGCGGTCGCCAACTTCGACGACATCTCCACCTGGAAGGGCGGCGAGTCGATCGTCAACCAGGCGATCGAGGAGCTCGGCGGGCTCGACATCCTCATCAACAACGCCGGGATCCTCAGGGACAAGATGAGCTTCAACATGACCGAGGAGGAGTGGGACGCGGTCATCCAGGTCCACCTCAAGGGCCACTTCTGCCCGAGCCGGTTCGCCGGTGCCTACTGGCGGCAGAAGAGCAAGGACAGCGACGGCGCGTCGGTGAACGCCAAGATCGTCAACACGTCCTCCGAGGCAGGCCTCTACGGCAACGCGGGTCAGCTGAACTACGCGGCCGCAAAGGCCGGCATCGCGGCCATGACGATCGTGCTGGCCCGCGAGCTCGAGCGCTTCGGCGTCCGTGCGAACGCGATCGCACCGGTTGCGCTCACGCGGCTGACCGAGGACCTGATGGGCGGCCAGGCCGACGAGAAGATGCGCGCCGCGCTCGACCCTTCCAACGTCGCCGCGGGCGTGGCCTGGCTGGCCTCTGATCTGTCCGAGGGAGTCAACGGTCAGGTGCTCAAGATCCAAGGCGGCCTCCTGCAGATCGTGCAGGGCTGGCGGCCGATCTCGAACGTCAAGAGCGATGGCTCGTGGACGATCGAATCGATCGACGCCGTCAAGGACGAGCTCCTCGCAGGCGGCGACCCCGGCATCCCGCCGTTCTTGCTCGCTGCTCCCTAAGCCCTCGCGAAGAACCGATGCACCTCGCCTGGGGCGAAGAAGAGGTCACGTTCCACGAGGAGCTCTGCGCGTTCCTCGACGAGCACACGCCGCCCGAGTTCGAGCGCGGCTTCGATTACGCAGGAGAAGCCGGCGACACCGACGAGTCGGGTGAGGTTGTTCCGGCTTGGGCGCGCGCGTGGCAAGCCACGCTGTTCGATCACGGCTGGATGATCCCGGCGTACCCACCGGAGCTCGGTGGCCGCAACGCCACGCTCGTGCAGACGCTCGTGTACCTCGAGGAGCTGGCCCGCCGACGCGTGCTCCGCTCGTTCCACTACCCCGGCTACGGGATCGTGTCGCCGAGCCTGCTCGAGTTCGGCAACGACGAGCAGAAGAGGCTCGTGCCCGCAGCCGTGCGTGGCGACACCATCTGGTGCATCGGGATGAGCGAGCCGAACGCGGGGTCCGACCTCGCCGGCCTCCAGACCCGTGCCACACGCGACGGCGACCGCTTCATCATCAACGGCCAGAAGGTGTGGACCAGCTACGCGATGGTCGCCCAGAAGTGCTTCGTGTACGTGCGCACTGATCCCGACGCGCCGAAGCACAAGGGCATCAGCCTCCTCATCGTCGACATGGACACGCCGGGCATCGAGGTTCGGCCACTTCGCCACCTGAGCCGGGCCGCGCACTTCGCCGAGGTGTTCTTCACCGACGTGGAGGTTCCGGCCGAGAACATCGTGGGTGAGGTGAACGACGGCTGGCGCATCACCCAGGGGTCGCTCGCGCACGAACGCGCCGGGTTGTGGGTCGAAGGCGTCTGCCGACTCGACGCGACCGTGAGCGGGTTGATCGAGGTTGCCCGCCGTCGTGGGCTCGACCAGGACGCCGCCGTCCGGCGCGACATCGCCACCATGTACGAGCAGGCATCGTCGCTCCGGGCGCTCGGCTACAAGGGCTTCGCGTCGTTCGCGCAGGGCTCGTCGGCGCCCGAGCACTCATACATGAAGATGGCTACGTCCGAGATCGGCAAGGCCGCGTGCGAGTACGGCATGCAGCTCCAAGGTGCATACGGGCTCGTGGCGGATCCCGAACGAGGCGAAGAGAACGGCCGCTGGACGAACTACTTCTTCATGAGCTTCGCCAACACGATCGCGGGCGGCTCATCGGAGATCCAACGCAACATCATCGCCCAGCGCGTCCTCGGGCTCCCCCGTTCATGATCACTCGCGCCGCGCGGCGATCGGAGCGACGCAGGAGCGGAGATCGCTCGCCAGCGAGCGAGCGCCCGCGGGCGGGGTATCCCCGCACGCAGCGAGCGAGCGCGTAGAGAAGATGGACTTCTCGTTGTCAGATGATCAGGTCCTCTTGCGCGACACCGCGCGCACGATGCTCGCCAAGGAGTGCCCAGCCTCCCTGGTACGGGCGCATGTCGATGACGTGACGGTGGCCGATGCGCTCTGGAGCAAGCTGAGCGACTTCACCGCGCTCGGTGACGGACCCGCGTCGGACCTGTTCCTGTTCGTCGAGGAGACCGGCTACGTCGCCGCGCCGGGTGTGTTCTTCCCAACCGTCGCGATGTTCGCTCCGTTGCTCCAGGCGCTCGATCACGAGCTGCTGCCGAGCGTCCTGGCTGGTGAGGCCACCGGAACGGTCGCGCTGGCCGGCGCCGACGGTCACTTCGTGCCCAACGACGAGCCAGTGAAGACCTTTGTGCCCGAGGCCGACCGGGTCGACTGGGTCGCGGTGGTCGACACCGGACCGAAGGTGCGCATCATCCCGGCCGGAGACGTCGCCCTCCGCCAGACGCGCCTCGTCGACTTCTCGCGACGTCACTTCGAGGTGGACACGGCCAACGTGAAAAGCGACACCTTGGCACTCGATCCTGCGGCGTTCGACGACGTCGTCGCCCACACGACGGGCGCGCTCGCGGCGGAGATGGTCGGGACGTCGCGTCGCCTGCTCGACATGGCGATCGCCTACGCCAAGGAGCGAATCCAGTTCGACGTGCCGATCGGCTCGTTCCAGGCGATCCAGCACCGGTTGGCCGAGTGCTCACTCGCCGTGGAGCGCTCCATCGCGGCGGTCCAGTACGCGGGCATGACCCTCGACGCCAGTGATGCCGAGCGCTTCCGCGCCGTCCATGTGGCCAAGGCCGCGGCCGGCACCGCGGCGATGCGCGCCACCAAGGACGCCGCGCAGGTACACGGCGGCATCGGGTACACGTGGGAGCACGATCTCCACCTGTACTTCCGTCGAGCGCTCGCGTCCGAGTACTGGCTCGGCACGGCGCGCTGGCACCATGACCGGCTCGCCGAGCTGCTGTTCGAGCGGTGATCAAATGCGCGTGGTGCGGCCCTCCCAGAACTTGTCGCGCAGCAAGCGCTTCAGCACCTTGCCGTTGGGCTGACGCGGCAGCTCGTCGACGAGCTCGATGTCCTTCGGCACCTTGAAGTCGGCCAGGTGCTCGACGCAGTGCGCGCGCAGCTCGTGGGGCGTCGTCGGCACTCCCGACAAGGAGGCGCGCACCTCCACGACCGCGTGCAGCTGCTCGCCGAGCCGATCGTCGGGAACGCCGAAGACGGCACAGTCCACGACCGCGGGGTGCGTGTAGAGCACCTCTTCGATCTCGCGCGGGTAGATGTTCACCCCGCCGCGGATCACCATGTCGGACGCCCGATCGGTGAGGAACAGGTAACCGGCGTCGTCGAGGTAGCCCACGTCTCCGACGGTGAAGCCCTGGTCGCGCCAGGCCTCGGCGGTCTTGTTCGGGTCGTCGTGGTAGTGGAACCGCGATTCGCCCGGCGGGCGGATGTAGACGATGCCCTGCTCCCCTGTCGGGACCGGCGTGCCTTCGTCGTCGAGGATGTGCACCTCGACGCCCGGCCACGGCGTGCCGACGCTTCCCGGTCGCTCGAGCCACTCGGCCGACGTGATGCGGGTCGCGCCACCTTCGCTCGCGCCGTAGAGCTCGGAGATCTCACACGGGAGCGCTTCGATGATCTTGCGCTTGACCGGAATCGGGCATGGCGCGCCCGCATGCACGAGCAGGCGCAAGGACGAGAGGTCACGGCCGGCACGCTCCGCTTCAGGTACTTCGAGGATGCGGATGAAGTGGGCCGGCACCATGAAGCTGCAGGTGACGCGGTGCTGCTCGACAAGCCGCAGCCACTCCGACGCGTCGAACATCGCCAGGATGACGGTCGGCGCGCCGACGTAGAGCGCGGCCATCGTCCAGCCTCCAGGACCGGCGTGGTACGCGGGACCCGAGCAGATGTAGACGTCGTCGGAGGTCCAGCTCCAGAGCGCGACCTGGCCCTCGATCATCGCCGCAGCCGCTGATGGCGCAAGCGCGGCCAAACCGTGGATCACACCCTTGGGTCGACCGGTCGTGCCCGAGGTGTAGAAGACGGGAGCGATGAGCGCCTCCACCTCTCTCTCCAATGGCGCCTGCGGCGCCTTGTCGATCGCCTCCTCGTAGTCGCGCCCGCCGCCCTGCCCGACGATGATCGCTTCGGCGCCCGTTGCCTCGAGGGCGGGTTGGTGTTGCGGCGCGAGATCTCGATGCGAGACGAGCGCCTTCGCACCCGAGTCCTCGAGGATGTATGCGAGCTCGTCGGACTTGAGGTGCCAGTTCACGAGCACGACGGACGCGCCGATCTTGCTGGCAGCGAGCCATGTCTCGAAGAACTCGATCGAGTTCGGGAGCATGATCGCGACCCGGTCTTCAGCGGCAACCCCGAGCGCGGCAAGGGCGTGCGCGAGACGGGTCGAGCGCGCATCCAGCTCGCCGTAGGTACGGGTCTCGTCGTCGCTGTAGAACGCCACCCGATCGGGTTCGGTCCGAGTCCAGGTGGCGATGCCGCGCGGAGCCTGCTGTGAGGTGGGCGGCGCCATCACGCGGCTCGCTCGTGGATCTCGGCCGCGGCACGGACGCCCGGCTCGATGGCACCTTGGATCCAAGCGTGCGCGAGGGAGGCGTGCTCGCCGGCGAAGTGCACGCGACCCTCCGGCGCGACGATCGCGTCATACAGCAGTGTCTGCTGGCCCGGATCGAACAGCGCGAACGCCCCACCGGCGAACTCGTCGTCGTGCCACATCTTCGATGCGCCGACCTCGAACTCGTCAGCGGCTTGCGGGTGGATACGGGTCACGTCCTCGAGCGCTTGCACGATTCGATCCTCCGCCGACAACGACCCCCACCGCTGCGCGTCCTCACTCCACGTATAGCTCGCGAGCATCACACCCCGTCCGGTCGGACGACCGTGGTCGGGGTAGTACACGTTGCGCACGGCGAGGTCGGTCACGGTGCCGCCGCCCACGATGCCGTCGTCGTCTTCCCAGAAGCGGCGGCGGAACTGGAGGAAGACCTTCGCCGACGCGTCGTAGTGCAGTTGGCGGATCGCGCGCTGCTTGAGTCGTGAGAACGGCGTGAGCACGTCGACGTGACGCAGCACCGGGAACGGTGTGGTGAGGATCGCGTAGTCACCGGTCACCGAGAACTTCCCAGCGGCGGTCTTGTAGTGCACGGTGACGTCGTTCGTCGACTGATCGAGCGCGACCATCTTCGACCCGAAGCGGATGCGGTCACTCAGCTCGGGAAGGAACGCACGCGGGAGCATGTCGGTCCCGCCATCGAGGTAGACGAGGTCGGTGTAGTAGCCACCGAGCTCTTCACGGAGAAGCTCGAGGAACGAGGAGTTCATGAGCGCCTCCTGGTTGAACAGAAGACCGAACATCTCGATTGCGCCCTCGGACCAGTTGCGCATCTCGAGGAACTCGCGTACCGCGCACTGGTCGTACTCCGCGGCGATGGCGAGCCACGCGTCGTCGCCCTCGTCCTTCAACCGGGCGGCAAAGGATTCGAGCTCGGTGCTCCAGAGCTGCGACGGCGGCATCCGCTCGTGATCGACGACCTCGAACCCGAGCGCAGTCGGGTCGCCCGCGACATCGGAGTGCTTCACCTTCCTGCCGCAGAAGTAGCAGTAGGCCTCGGGGTTGTCCATGGTGAACGGCCGCGTCGCGAGGCCGTACCGCTCGATCAGCGCCATCGTCAGCCGGTGCGAGCGCGGGATGCGCATCGCACCCGCCTCGGCCCACAGCCCGGGTGCGAACGGCTCGCGCAGGGTGAGCACTCGCCCACCGACCCGTTGCTGCGCTTCGATCAACGACCGGGTCATGCCCGGCTCGCAAGAGCTCCGAGGCGGCCACGAGACCTGCCATGCCAGCGCCGACCACGATCACGCGTTTGGGCTCCGCGGCTCGCGGCTGGAGCCCACGTTCGAGCACCCCAAGGTGCTCGTCAACGGTGCGGGGAACGCTCATCGCGTGGGCACGCTATACGGTCCCCCCATGCATCACTTCGACGACATCGCCGAGCGCGCGACGACGGCGTGCCTCGACTACGCCCTGGAGCGTTTGCGCGACGACCCGGCACCGCTCGATCGCTCCGTCCCGTACGACGAGCTTGCGCGCGCCGCGGGCCAGAACATCACGGCGGCGGGTCGTGCACCGGAGGAGGTGCTGCGCGTCTTCAAAGAGGTGCTTGCCCGTGCGTGCCTGTCGACCGACAGTCCTCGCTTCCTGGCCTTCATCCCGGCGGCGCCAACAAAGGCTGCGCTCGTCTTCGACACCGTGGTCGGTGCCTCTTCGATGTGCGCGACGTCCTGGCTCGAGGCATCAGGCGCCGTGTACGCCGAGAACGAGGCGCTGCGGTACGTCGCCGACCTCGCGGGCATGGGTCCGGAGGCCGGGGGCTGCTTCGTGTCCGGTGGATCGGCTGGCAACCTGTCGGCGCTCGTCGCCGCACGCGACACCGCGGCCCGAGCGCGCGGTTCGCGCCCCGATCGCTGGCGCGTCGCAGTGGGCGAGGAGTCGCACTCCTCGATCCAGAGCGCCCTGCGCGTGATTGACTGCGATCCACTTGTCATTCCGTCAGGTCCGGCCGATCGAATGACTGGTGACTCTCTGCGTGCGGTGCTCAACAGCGATCCGGATCCGTCGTCGATCTGTGCGGTCGCCGCGACGGCAGGTACCACCAACGCCGGCATCATCGACGACCTCGCCGGACTCTCCGCCGTCGCACGCGACCGGGACATCTGGTTCCACGTCGACGCGGCGTACGGCGGTGCGGCGATGGCTGCACCGAGCGTGCGCGACAGGTTCGCAGGGATCGCAGCGGCTGACTCGCTCGTGGTCGACCCACACAAGTGGCTGTTCGCGCCGTTCGACTCGTGCGCGCTGCTCTACCGCGAACCCGAGCTTGCCCAAGCCGTGCATGCCCAGCACGCGTCATACCTGGAGCCGATGCGCCTCGCCGGCGAGTGGAACCCGGCCGACTACGCCTACCACCTGAGTCGTCGCGCCCGCGGCTTGCCGTTCTGGTACTCGCTTGCCGTGTACGGCACCGACGCGTACGCCGCCGCGATCGAGCAGGTGCTGGGGACGACGCAGGCCGCGGCCCGGCGCATCGACGAGGTGGACCACGTCTCGCTGATTCGCGACCCCGAGCTCTCGGTCGTGCTGTTCCGGCGACCTGGATGGTCAGATGCCGACTACTTCGAGTGGTCGCAGTGCTTGTTGCGTGAGCAGGTCGCGTTCATCCTGCCGACGAGCTGGCGGGGCGAGATCGTCGCTCGCGCTGTCTTCCTCAACCCGAACACCACGCTCGAGATCTTCGATGAGGTGCTCGAGACGATGAGGTGAGCCAGGTTCCGTGGTCGATGCCGGGTGAGTTCACCGAGCACGAGCGCACCCTCGTGGCGTGGCCTGCACGCGAGGCGCTCTGGGGCGGCCAGCTCGACCGCGCCAAGCACTGCCACGCCAATGTGATCCGCGCCGTGGCCCGCTTCGAGCCGGTGATGGTGGTCGCGAACCTCGGCGCGGGCCGGGAAGCCGCAGCTGCAGTCGACCACGGTCACGCACGTGACGTGGAGGTGATGGAAGCACCGATCGACGACTCCTGGATCCGCGACAACGGTCCGATCTTCGTCTGCACTGCCGATGACACCCGCGCCGGGGTCGACTTCCGCTTCAACGGATGGGGTGAGAAGTACGCGCCCTACGACAAGGACGACGCGCTCGGCGCGCGCCTGTGCGAGCGCCTCGGCCTGCCCAGGCACATGTCGCCCCTCGTCCTCGAAGGTGGAGCGATCGCCGTGGACGGTGCGGGCATGCTCGTGACCACCGAGCAGTGCCTGCTGCATCCCACCCGCAACCCGGGTCTCGGCAAGCAGGAGATCGAGGACGAGCTCCGCCGCATGCTCGGGGTGGAGCGCATCGTGTGGCTCGAGCGCGGACTGGTCGAGGATCGCGACACCGATGGCCACGTCGACAACCTGTGCGCGTTCATCGCGCCCGGCGTCGCGCTGGTGCAGGGCACGAGCGATCCCGCCAACCCGAACGCGGCAATCCTCGCTGCCAACCGTGCGTGCCTGGATGCGGCCGGCATCGAGACGATCGTGGTCGAGGTGCTGCCGTACGACCGCGTCGGTGGTCGTGAGGTGGTCGTGCCCCCGCTCAACCTCTACTTCGTGAACGGCGGCGTGCTCGTGCCCGTCGCCGACGGGGATCCCGAGGCCGCTCGCGTCGCGGCCGAGCGGATCAGTGCGGCGATCCCCGATCGACAGGTCGAGCCCGTTCCCGCATCCGTCCTCGCCTACGGCGGCGGAGGGGTCCACTGCATCACGCAACAGGTCCCTGTCTGACGCTCACCCACGGGTTTTCGGCACGTTGAGCGGGCTATAGGACCGCTGAGCGTGCCGAAAAGCCAGACTGACGTCGTGCGCGTGATCCGAGCAGGTGAGATCTTGGCGTCGCCGGCGCGGGTGGATGCGTCGACGCGGGCACCGATGCGGGTGGGCCTCGTGCAGCACCGCTGGCACCCCGATCCCGCGGAGCACCGCGGCGCCCTGGGCGACGGCGTGCGCCTCGCGGCCAGCGAAGGCGCGCAGCTGATCTGCCTGATGGAGCTCACGCTCTCGCCCTACTTCGCCGTCGACCCGCACGGGCCGGGCGCGACCGTGCTCGGAGTGCACGTCGAGCCCGAGTCGCTGCCCGGAGGAGCGACGTCGGAGTTCGCGGCGGAGCTCGCGGCCGAGACCGGCGTGCCGGTGCACGCGTCGTTGTACGAGCGCGCCGACGACGGAGGGCTCGGGTACAACACCGCGATCTGTGTGTCACCGACGGGTGAGCTGCTCGCCCGCACCCGCAAGATGCATCTCCCGATCACCGAGGGCTACTTCGAGGACCGATGGTTCCGGCCCGGCGATGGGAGCTACACGCCGGTGCAGCTCGACGATGCGCGTGTCGGCTTCCCGACCTGCTGGGACCAATGGTTCCCCGAGGTCGCGCGCGCCTATTCGCTCGCGGGTGCCGACATGATCGTGTACCCCACTGCGATCGGCTCTGAGCCCGACCATCCCGACTTCGACACACAGCCGCTCTGGGAACAGGTCATCGTCGCGAACGGGATCGCGAACGGCACGTTCATGGTGGTGGTGAACCGCGTCGGCGAAGAGGGACCGCTGCGGTTCTACGGCTCGTCGTTCGTGAGCGATCCCTACGGGCGTGTGCTCGTACGCGCGCCGCGCGACGAACCGTGCGTGCTGATTGCCGACCTCGATCTCGATCAGCGCAAGGACTGGCTCTCGCTCTTCCCGTTCCTGAAGACGCGACGGCCCGACAGCTACGGATCGCTGACGGAGGTTCCTACTTCGAGCGCAGTGCGCCGGGGTCGTCGAGCCAGCGGTTGAGCGCGGCGGTGCGGGCGTTGCGGCACACGAGGACGTGCTCGATGGCCCGGCGCACCCGGCGCTGCTGGCCGGCGGTGCTCACGACCTGACGCAGGAGGGTGTCGGCCATGCGGCCGTGGTCCTCTTCGGCGTAGGCGTGCACCTTGAAGTTCTCGACTTCGATGCCGTAGTGGTCGCGCATGCCCTCGTACATCATCTTGGCGTAGTTGGTGGAGGCGGCGAACCGCTCGCCGGCCCATCCGAACGCGGCCAGACCTTCTTCATACGAACGACGCATGTAGTAGTTGGTGGTGAACACCGCACCGATCGTCTCCGGCATCGGGCGGTAGCTGACGAGCTCGTCGTCGGTGATGCCGAGCTGCCGCGCCCAGCTCACCTTCATGTCGACGTGGTTCTCGTCGCCGGTGTAGCCCGTCTCGTCGGCGAGGTTCTGGAGCCAGTGGAGGAAGTGCTGGCTCGTGCCGAGCTGGAGCGAGTCGACGTCGGGCGCGAGGCTCGTGAGCGTGCCGAACTCGGTCGTGAACCACTTGCCGAGGAAGTAGTACTCCTTGGCCAGTCGCTTCAGCAGATCTTCCGAGAGGGTGCCGTCGGCGACGCGCTCCCACACGACGTTCTTCTCGGTCGCGATCTCGGCCTGGAGGGCTTCGAGGCTCGCCATGTACTCGTCGACCGGGAGGCCGGGCACGCCCTCTTGGTTCGCACCGACGATGTCCTTGAACTCACGGTGCTCCGACATGCTGCTGGCGACCTCCGGCCTCACGGGCTGCTCCGGACAGGGCCAGGATACGATGAGGTGACACGGGTGTCAGATTCGCGGGCGCACCCCGTCGCGCGGACAGGTGAGACGATGAAGACAAGGGTCGTGGGCATCGGTGCGGGGATGGTGCTCGTCTCGTTGCTGGCCGCGGCGGTGCCGGCGGCTGCAGGCAGCAAGCCGCTGAAGCCGAAGAAGTGGGCCGCGTCGTTCTGCGCCACGATCATCGACGTCAGGGATGATGTGACCGAGATCCAGAACGAGTCACTCGACCTCGCGGGTGGTCTCGAGGACGCGATCGCGTCCGATCCCAACGCGATCTTCGCCTACCTCAACGGTGTCGCTTCCGGCCTCGAGGATGCGGCCGAGGTGGTGACCGAAGCGGCGGAAGACATTCAGAGCCTCCGACCTCCGAAGGTCAAGGGCGGCGGCGAGATCAAGGAGATCATCGACGATCTCTTCGGGGGCGGGCTCGAGCTCATCTCCACTGAGTTCCAGACCGCCGCGAACGACCTCGCGGCGATCGACGACGCCACCGACGACCCGTCATTCGATCCCGACGACATCCTGCTCCGTGCCCTCGAACGGTCGCGCGCCTGCCGACCGATCGCGGGGTAGCAGCCCAACCGCGTCGAGTCTGGCGTGGCGATCTGGCTGACGGAGCACGAGCACGCGGTGGTCGCCGCAGCCGCGGACCGCGTGATCCCTCCCGTCGGCGGGCATCCCGGTGGTGGGGCACTTGGAGTGGCTGACTTCATCGACTCGCTGCTTGGTGCCTTTGTCTTCGACCCGCCGCGCATCTGGGCCGGCGGACCGTTCTCGGGGCGCGCCGGCGGTACGGCGAGCTTCGATGAGTTCTTGCCCCTCAACTCACTCGAGGAGCTCGCCTGGCGCACCCGTATCGAGGGGTCGAAGGGCATGGTCGAGCGCGAGCGCAACGGCGCGGTGATCGGATGGCAGCAGCAGTACCGCAACGGCATCGCCGCGCTCGGACGCGACTTCTGTGACATCTCGGGCAGGGAGCAAGACGCGCGGCTCAATGGCGATCCTGCGTTCAAGAACCTCCTCTACACGCACGCGTGCGAAGGCGCGTATGGTGCGCCCGAGTACGGCGGGAACCGTGAGATGCGCGGGTGGGGGGCCATCCAATACCAAGGTGACGTGCAGCCACGCGGCTACACCGACAGGGAGGTCGAAGGTCGTGAGTGAGGAGCTCGCCTCTTCACGGCGATCGAGTTCACTGCGATCAAGTTCCGCTGTGCATGACTGACACCGACTGCGATGCGGTGGTCGTCGGCACCGGCCCGGCCGGTGCCACCTGCGCCGAGGTGCTCACGGCCGCGGGATGGTCCGTGATCATGCTCGAGAAGGGCCGGAACCACCTCCTGTCGCTCGACGCGCCATTCAACCCACTCGGTCATGTCAGCAACGACGAGCTCAAGCTCGTCTTCCGCCACTTCCTCGGTCCCGATCCGTGGTTGGAGCCGCGGACGTTCCGAAGCTCCGAAGACGACGGCGACCGCATCTACACGGGTGACGTGAACAACCTCCCGTCGACGGTCGGTGGTGGTGGGATGCACGCAGACGGCAAGGTTCCTCGCTTCCGCGAGATCGACTTCCGGCTCGCGTCGGAGCTGGGGCCCGTCGACGGTGCCGACGTCGTCGACTGGCCACTCGACTACGACGAGCTGGAGCCGTACTACGCCGAAGCCGAGCGCGTCGTCGGCGTCGCGGGCGATGCCGCGGTCAACCCCTATGCGGCGTGGCGATCCGGTCCGTACCCGATGCCCCCCGGCCCCGACATGTTCTGTGCAGTGCTGACGTCCGAAGCTGCAACTCGGCTCGGCTACCACCCGTATCGCGCGCCCACCGCCGTGAACAGCGTCGAGTACGACGGTCGACCCGCGTGCAACAACTGCGGGTTCTGCGGTTACTTCGGCTGCCCGATCGATGCGAAGGGTGATCCGGTCGCGCCGTTGCGCCATGCGCTGCGGACCGGACGGTGTGAGATCAGACCCGAGTCGTACGTGACCGAAGTTCTCCTTGACGAGACCGGTCGGCGCGCCCGGGGCGTGCGCTACGTCGGTGTCGACGGCACCGTGCACGAGCTCAGTGCGCGCCACGTGATCCTCGGTGCGGGTGCTTTCGAGACGCCGCGCCTGCTGTTGCGGTCAGAGATCGGCAACTCCGATGTCGTGGGTCGGTTCCTGATGTACCACTTCCAGACGTTCGCGCTGGGTGTCTTCCCGTTCCGCTTGCACGCACACCGAGGGCGCTCGGTCACGCACCTCATGGACGATCCGATCATCCCCGACGCCGACGCGCAGGCCGCCGCTCGCGGCGCGGGTCTGCCGTGGATGCGCGGCGGGATCGTCGAGCACGGCGGTGCGTCGCACCCGATCACCGAGGCGATCCACCTTCCACCGGGCGAGGACCACACGCGGCTGATGATGGCGTCGCCGATGCGCGATCGAATGGCCGCGTTCACGATGCAGGGTGAAGACCTGCCCCAGGCAACGAACCGCATCGACCTCGATCCATCGGTGACGGATGCGTGGGGCCTACCTGCGGGACGCGTCACCTACCGTCCGCATCGCCACGAGCTGGTGTGCGCGCAGCACTGGGCACCGAGGCTCGAGACAGTGATGAAGGAGGCGGGCGCGCGTCACACGTTCTGGGCCACGTCTCCCCCACTTCCCGAGCAGGAGGCCCGTCGGCGCGCGGCCAACCCAAGCCCGATGTCGCGCCACGTGATGGGCACCGCTCGCATGGGTGACGATCCGCGCACGAGCGTGTGCGACCGGTGGCAGCGACTGCACGACGTGGAGAACGTGCTCGTGGCCGACTCATCGGTCTTCCCGACGAGCGCGGGCTACGGACCCACCCTCACGATCGTTGCGCTTGCCATCCGGGCTGCCCGAGCGCTCGCCGACCTCGAACCCCTGCGCTCCCAGCGCCCCACCGGCTCCTAACCTGTCGCCGGTGCACAAGGTCCTCCGCCGATTCCTCTACGCAGCCGCGATCGCGGCCGTGATCACAGCGGCGTCCGCGGCCGGCCTCACCCAGGGCGTACTTGACGGGTTCCAGCGCCGAGCATCCGACGCTCTGTTCCCATCGGCGCCAACGGACAACCGCGTCATCGTCGTCGCGATCGACCGCAAGACCATCAATCTCCTGGGGCAAGTGTCGCCGCGGCGCGCAGATCAAGCGACGATCGGTCGCCAGCTGACCGCGGCCGGCGCCGCGGTCGTGGTCTGAGATGTCGTCTTCGCGGATGCCCGTCCCGAGGAGGACCCGGAGCTCATCGAGGCCCTGGAGGGATTGCCAGCACCGGTGATCGGAGCGTCCTACCAATCCACTCATCCGGCTACCGACGACTCGGTGCTCGACGTCGAGCTCGATCTCGGCCCGCAGTCGTATTTCATCGAAGCCGGGAACACCGTCGTCGGGCACGTCAACGTCACGAACGATCCTTCCGACGGCGTGGTGCGCTCGGTGCCGCTGGTGTTCGACGACGGTCGGAACTTCATCCCGGCGCTTTCACTCGCGGCACTACGGGCCTACCTCGGCCAGAGCGGTCCGCTGACACGCATCACGGACGACGGTGTGCAGGTTGGCGATCGGTTCATCCCCACAGGGCGTCGACATTCGTTCCGCGTCAACTTCGCCGCTGGACTCGAAGAGGTCGACAAGGAACGCGCCGTCATCTCGGCAGCCGACGTGATCACCGGGAACGTCAACCCCGATCGCTTCCGGAACAAGATCGTCATCATCGGTGCCACCGAGACCCTCGCTGGTGACACCCTGCTGGCACCTGTCGACAAGTCGAACACCTACCCCGGTGTCCTCATCCACGCGAACGCCTTGAACACCATGCTGACCCGCTCGTATCTCGAGAACGTGTCCGACACCGAGAACACGATCGTCGTCGCATTGCTCGCGCTGATCGTCGCGCTGTCGGTGCTGTTCCTCCCGGTGTGGCTGTCGGTCATCTTCGTGTTCCTCTTGATCGGGATCCCTTCGCTCCTTCCCGGCATATTCCTGCTGGTCACGTTCGAGCGGTTCGACAGTGGCGACATCATGAACATCGTCTATCCGCAGATCGCGATCATCGCCGCGTTCGTGGCCGGACTCGCAGTGCGGTACCTCACGGAGACTCGCCAACGGCGCCGCGTGTCGTCACTCTTCGCGCAGTACGTTCCTGAGGCGGTCGCGAAGCAGCTCGAGCAGTCCGGTGCGCTCGAAGAGCACATCGAGGGCGAACGAGTCGACGTCGGGCTGTTCTTCTGCGACCTGCGTGGCTTCACGTCCTTGTCGGCGACGCTCGAGCCGCAAGACGTGCGGGCCATGCTCAACAAGTTCTATGACCTGCTCACTGAGATCATCCACAGCCATCACGGCACCGTGCTCAAGTTCGTGGGCGACGAGGTGTTCGCCGTGTTCGGCGCTCCCCTGCCGTGCGAGAACAACGCGCAGGCCACGCTCGACTGCGCGATCGAGATCCAGAGCCGTGCGACCGAGCTCGACGCCGAGCTCGCGAGCTTGAAGATCCCGCCGGTGAAGTTCGGCATCGGCATGAACGCGGGTCCGGTCGTCGCTGCGCACATCGGCGGTGGGCGGCGCCGCCAGTACGACATCGTGGGCGACACGGTGAACCTCGGGAGCCGGCTGTGCAGCCAGGCCGGCAAAGGCGAGATCGTGCTCCCGGAGTCGATGATCGGGCGGCTCACCAACACACCGGAGATGGAGTCCATGGGTGCCGTGCAGCTCAAGGGCCTCGAAGAGCCGGTACCGCTCTACAAGGTCGTGGTCGGCGAGTCCGAGCCCCGTCAGCCCGCCCCCGCTCCCGTGCCCGGCGCCTGACGACGAGGTCCCCCACTCCCGCAGCCCGTGCTGTCAGAGTGCCTCGAGTGCGGGGGCACCGAGCGGGCGAAGTTTCTGCAAGGTCCGACTGCTTGGGCCCTCTCCTTCCCAACGGCCGGCGGATGCCGGCTCGACACAAGGGAGATGAGCAGTGACCATCAGCATTCGGAACCTCGTGATCGGGGCCATCCTCCTCATCGTGATCGCGGCCGGCGCTGGGATCGCGCTGAGCAGCGGCGGCGATGACGACCAGGCAGCCACCGACGCGACCACCACGACGCTGGCGTCCGACGACACGTCGGCCGAAGCGTCCGAGAGCGGCGGGTCTGGCGGCTCGGGCGGAGCTGGCTCGACCGGCGGCTCCGGTGGAGGCGACCAGGGCGGCGGGAACCAGGGCGGCGGGGACGGCAACGCTACGGCACCCGAAGACGACGACGGCGAGGAAGCTCCGCCCGAGCCGGCGCCAACGGTCGCGTTGATCAACCAGCGCTGCAGCGGCGGCAAGCTGATCGCCAGCATCACCGCGAGCGCGTCGAACGCCTACCGCAAGGGCGTGCAGTCGGTGAGCATGAGCCGCAAGAACGACGAGAACGCCGACATCTCCGCGAACGCGGTCACGTGGCTGGGTCCGGAAACCGGCGCCGGCGACGTGTGGGACGGCACGTTGAACTACGGCAACAACTTCGGCAAGGTGCTGCGCGTGGTGGCGACGAGCGACTCCGGGCAGTCGACCACCAAGGAGTTCGCCATCAGCGTGCCCTGCTGATTGCAGAGACGGGTCCGCCGGTCCTCAGGGTCGGCGGACCCGTCGAGTCTCTACTTCGAGGTCTGCGCCTTGCGTTCTTCGAACTCGCGAATGGCGCTTTCAGGCACTACGACAGCACCGCCCCGCTTCCCGGCGCGCAACTCGCCGCGCTCAATCAGCCCATAGACGGCAATGCCGTCCATCGCGAGGCGGCGGGCGACCTCGGGCACACGAAACACCTGTTCCTCCATCGACTCCAGCCTAGGCACTCAAAGGTCCTCCAGATCCGGCAGGAACTTTCCAACGATGATCGCGACCGCGGTGCCAAGCTGATCCAGAAGAGCGGCTGCATGCGGAAGCGCAACCACCGCGTCATCAAGCGCAAAGAGCACGATGGTCGCCTCCTCCCGCGTGAGGACGATCTCGTCTGGAAGCGGATCACGATGCATCAAACCGATGTGACCCGTGCTCTCGGACTTGGTTACGCGGTGTCGACTTCCCGTTGGTAGCGCCCCACCAGCTTCGCCTTCGCCGGCACGGTGCCTTTGATCGCGGACCGCAGGTCGTCGATCGTGGAGATCCTGCCTTCGAGCTCGATGGGGGTATCGACCGCGTACAACGTGAGCTTGTAGCGGTGCGTCTCGCCAGCGGGCGGACACGGACCGAAGTAGGGCGGCTCACCTTCGATGACGCCCGCGGGCAGCTCCGCTTCGGGGAGCGCGCCGGAGGTCGGGTCGATTCCCCACGCCACCCAATGCGTGAAGGTTCCACCGGGCGCGTCGGGATCCTCCATCGTGAGCGCCATCTCGATCGCGCCCTTGGGAGCACCCGTCCACTCGAGTGGCGGGTTCTCGCTCGCGCCATCGCACGTAAACCCGTCCGGAATCTCCCCGCGGTGTTCGAACGCCGGGCTCGTGAGCCTCAGCTTCGACTTCGCCGCGGCCGCACTCGCGGGCACACCCAGGATGATCAGGCTCACGATCGCCAACGCCACCCCGCGCCGCACGACGCAACGGTAGGCCGATGTGGGTCGAGAGGAAAGCGCGACCCCGTCAGTGCGGGGCGCGCGCGTCGGGATCTGAGGCGATGCGTCGCACTGAAGGGGGAAGTCGTCCGGCCGCGAGGTCGGCCAGGGTGACGTGCTCGAGGACGGATCGAAGGCTGGCGCGCACCGCGATCCACACGTCGGGCAGAGCGACGGCGGCGCCCGTGGCCGCCAGCCGCTCGGGTCGCACCCCCTGCACCGCCGCGAGCGGTCCTTCCACCGCCCGGATCACGTCGGCCAGCGTGACCTCCCGCGCGGGACGGGCCAGGCGATAGCCGCCCTCGGGCCCCCGCTGGGTCTGCACGATCCCGGCGTGGCGCAGCTCGCGCAGGATGTTCTCCAGGAACCGCAACGGCACGTCCTGGGCCGCCGCGAGCTCCTCGCCCTTGATCGGATCCTCACCCGGCGCGGCGGCAAGCTCAGCCAGCGCCCTGATCGCGTAGTCGACCTTCGCCGTGATCCGCATCGCTCCGAGTCTCCCCGACTTGCCGGGCCGACCTATACTACACTAAGTTTATCGACAATATCGTGAATCGGGAGGAGGCCCACCCACCGTGGATGACGTCGTCGTCGTCGCCATCGCCGGCTTCTGCGCCTCGATGGTCGACGGCGCGCTCGGGATGGGGTTCGGACCGACGTCCACGAGCATCCTGCTGAGCCAGGGCTTGTCCCCCGCTACCGTCTCCACGACGGTCAACCTGGCCAAGGTCGCGACCGGCTTCGCGGCGGGCGTGTCGCACTGGCGGTTCAACAACATCGATCGGCGGCTGGTCGTGCGGCTGGCGATCCCCGGTGCGATCGGCGCGCTCATCGGAGTGACGGTCTTGGCCAGCGTCGACGGCGACGACCTCAAGCCCTACCTCGCCGGCTTGCTGCTGATCGTCGGCATCCGGATCCTGTTTCGCTTCAGCCGTCCGCTCCCGCTCGCGCCGGACACCGCTGAGGTCGCGAGCGACGAGGTGCCGCCGACGTTCGACGAGAAGGGCGTCGAGATCGCCGCGACCGCTGGCGGCATCACCAACGGCATGGTCGGAGCGTGGGGCCCGGTGGTCACGCCATACCTGCTGCACCGCGGGCTCTCGCCCCGGTTCGCGGTCGGGTCGGTGAACACCGCCGAGGTGGCGGTCGCCGTCGTGGCCGCGGGGTCGTTGGTCGCCTCGCTCGGCGGCGACGGGCTCGATGCCGAGGTCGTGCTCGCAATGCTCGCTGGCGGTGTGCTCGCCGCTCCCCTTGCGGCCTATGTGGTGCGCTTCCTCCCGGCCCGCCTGCTCGGCCTCGCAGTTGCCGCACTGCTGCTGATCACGAACATCCGAGAGCTGGTCGGCTCATGGGACATGCACGACTTCCACTGGGTGTACTACGCGGTCGCACTCGTGCTCATCGCGCTGGCGGGACTGCGTCCGAGGATCGGTCGCGCGCTCGCGGGACGTCGCGCGACTAGCTGAGCGAGAAGCCGAACACCTCGGCCGCGTTGCCGCCGACGATCGCGTGCACGTCGACGTCGCTCACCCCTTCGAACTGCTTGGCCGCGTACTCCTGGGATGCGGGCCACGTGCCTTCGGGGTGCGGGTAGTCGTTGCCCCACATGAGGGTCTCGGTGCCGGTGATGTGCCGGTTGTTCACCGCGACCGGGTCGTACATGAACGTCGCCGCCGCCTGACGCTGGATGAGCTCGCTCGGCTTCAGCGACAGCTTGGGCCGCGCCCAGTGCAGGTGGTCCTGGTAGATGGAGTCGGCCTGGGTCATGATCCACCCGAGCCACGAAGCCCCGGTCTCGACGGTCACGATCTTGATGCCGGGAAACCGGTCGAGCGCGCCACCCGCCGCGAAGTTGAGGATCACTCGCGGTCCGTCGAGCTGCGCTCCCAGCAGGTAGTTGATGACGGCACCGCCGTTGCCGCGCACGACGCGGGGTTCGTGACCGGTGCCGGAGTGGAACGTGAGTGGGAGCCCGAGGTCTTCGGCCACGGCCCAGAAGCGGTCGTACTCCGGGTCGTTGTACTCCCGCTGGAGCACCCGGGCAGGGAGGAACAGCGAGCGGAAGCCCCGCTCGGCCAGCGACTTGGCCTCGACGATCGCCGCGTCGATGTCGAGCATCGGCACGAGACCGACCGCGAGGAGCCGGTGCTCCGTCCCGAACACCTCTGCGGCCCACGAGTTGTACGCGCGGCAGAGCGCGAGCTGGAACGGCGCGTCCTCGGGCGAGAAGCACGCCTGGAGCGCGAAGGTCGGGAAGATGACCTCGGCGCTGACGCCGTCCTTCTCCTGGTCTCGGATCCGGTCCGCGGCATCGCAGTCGCCGACGATCGCGACCTCGCGCTCGGACGCCGGCATCAGCCGGCGTGGGCTCATGCCCTCGACCAGCAGCGTGCGCCACTCACCCACCGTCTCGATGCGCGGGACTCGGTCTCGGAATTCGGCGTCGACGCGCTCGGCGTAGAGCTCGATCGGCTCGGTGACGTGCGCGTCGGTCGAGATGAAGGTGGCGTTCCGGTAGGTCTCGATCATCGCCTTCGACCCCACGGTCACGCCCGGAGTGTACGCCCGACCCCGCGAGCACCCGGCCGATCGCCCTAGCCCGGTGGGCCGGTGGGCGTGCCGGGTGGTGGCCCACCCGGCGTCCCGGGCGGTGGTCCGGTCGACGGGGTAACCGGCGGACCCGAGGGCGTGTTGGGCGGTGGCCCGCCGGGCGTGTCGGCCGGTGGTCCGGTCGACGGGGTGACCGGCGGACCCGACGGCGTGCCGGCCGGGCGGCCGGGCTCGTCGTCGCCCTCGCGCGGCGCCTCGCCGTCGGTCGGAGCCTCATCGGCCGGTTCGGGGAGGTCGACGCCAAGCGGCCGGACGAGATCGGCGAGCCCCGACTGGAGCGGACCGGGAAGCGCCCCGGCGGTGCCGAGACACCAGCGCGCGCCTAGGCCGCGAGGCTCACGGCCGAGTCAGGTGGTGTCACACCGCAGTGGGAGAATCGGAGCATGGCAATCGAAGCCGTGCTGCTCGACTTCTATGGAACGTTGGCCCGCGCCACCCGTTGGGTGTCGGTCGACGAGGTGCTTGCCGAGCACGGTGTCGAGCTCGCCGAAGAGATCCGCCGCCGTTTCTGGCAAGGCGAGCTCGACGGGATCGAGCACCTCGAGCAGTCTCGGAGCCGCGAGCACTACATGGCGTGGCAGCAAGAACGCCTGCTCGCCATGCTGTCCGAGACCGACCTGCACCACGGTGAGTACGAGCTGGTGCGCGAGAAGCTGCGCGCCGGCAACGAGCAACGCACCATCGAGGCCTACGACGAAGTCCCCGAGGTGCTCGCGAAGCTCCGTGGCTGCGGACTCCAGCTCGCGATCTGCTCGAACTGGGACTGGGATCTCGCCGAGGCCGTCGAGGAAGCCGGCCTGACTGACGCGTTCGACGTGATCGTGTCATCGGCCTGGGCTGGTGCCCGCAAGCCGCATCCGCGCATCTTCGAGCATACGCTCGCCAAGATCGGTGTATTACCAGGTGAAGTGGTGTTCGTTGGCGACACCTGGGGTCCCGATGTGATCGGTCCCCGGGCGTACGGGATGCGACCGGTGTACCTTCGCCGGGAAGGGCACTGGCCCGACGACACCGCGCCCGATGACCTCACGGAGGAAGGCGTTGTCATCGGCCCCGACCTGCACACCGTCTTCGAGGAGCTCGGATGACCACCACGTTCGACACGTTCAGTCACGCCAAGAGCGTGTTGCGCAAGGGCGTGAAGCCGAACCCGGCGCTCGCGTACTCGCCGTACACGAAGAAGGACAGGCTGATCCGTCGCTTCTTGTGAGCGACCGCGCCGACCGGTTGCCCGATGGTTGGGGCGCTTCGACGCCCCGCACCGACACGCTGACGCGCGAGTACGTCGAGGCGTACGCCGACCCTGTGTGAAGGCCTGGGTCGGAGCACCGACAGCGCCACGGTGCGGACCGACGACTTCGTCGCTGTCGACATGCACGTCGCGTTCCCGTTCTTCAACATCGCGGTGCCGCTGCGCCCGGTCGTCGACGCCAGCGACCCGATGCTGGAAGCAATCAGCGAGTTCTTCGAGCCCGATGATGACGACACGCCGTTCCTCGTCTACAGCGCGACGCCGATGCCGTGGATCGCCGACCGGGGCTGGACGCTCATGGGTCATCCCCCGTTCATGCTGCGTCCCGCGGACCCGGCGGAGGTGCCCACACCTGACGGCCTCGAGATCGTGGAGGTTCGGGACGCGGTCGCGCTCGAGCAGTTCGACGCCACCATGGTCGAGGCGTACCCGGTGCCCGAGCTGGCGGGCCGGCGCACGTTCCGCCCGGGCCTCCTCGACCTCGAGGGTTGGCACATGTTCCTCGGCATCCTCGACGGTAAGCCGGTCGGCACCGCGGCCGCGCACGTCACGAGCACGCTCGTGGACGTGGAGTGGATCTCGACGCACCCGAGGGCGCGCGGCAAGCGCATCGGGGAAGCGCTCACCTGGGCCGCGACGCTGGCGACCCCGAGCTGCCCGCCATGTTGATCGCGAGCGACCCCGGGCAACCGGTCTACGAGCGGATGGGCTACCTGCGGCTGTCGCGGTTCACCCTGTGGGTAGGTGCTCGCAAGCCCTAGCCGACCTTCGGCTTCCTGTCCGCTACGACCCTTTGTCCCCATAGGCGCGCAGCTCCACGGTGTTGCCGTCGGGATCCCTCACGTAGAGGGAGGTCGCGTAGCCCTGAGCGCCGAACAAGTGGTCCGTCGGACCCTCACCGACAACCTCGAAGCGGCCACTCGCGGCGAGCGCGGCGAGATCCGTCGGCTCGATGACCAAGCACACATGCTCCATGTTCGTGCCCGTGCGCTCGGCCGGGAAGAGATCGATGATCGTGGTGGCGTCGACGCGCACCGACGGGAAGAACGTCTCGCCGCGCCTCCACTCGTCGACCCTCACCGGCTCAAGGCCGAGCTCGTCGCAGTACCACGCCAGCGATCGTTCGACGTCCGCGCAGTTCAGCACGATGTGGTCGAGTCCAACGACGCGGGGCATCAGCCGCGTGGGAGGCCGAGGATGCGCTCGGCGATGATGTTCTTCTGGACTTCTGACGTGCCACCGGCGATGGACGCGGCCTTGCTCCAGAGCCATTGACGCTGCCAGCGCCCGTCGTCGGGAAGATCGTGCGCACCGCGCCACAGCGGTGACGCGTCCTGGCACAGCTCCAGCGCGCGGGCCGACAGGTTCTGGGTCATGTCGGTCCACGCGAGCTTGACCCACGACGACTCGGGACCGGGCTCCTCGCCCCGGGCCAGGCGCGACAACGTGCGCCAGTTGTGCAATCGCAGCACCCGCAGCTCCACGAACGACTGTGCCAACCCGTCGCTCGCCTCCACGTCGTCGAGCAGGCCATCGCGACGCGCAAGGGCGTACAGGTCGTCGAGGTATACCTCGTGGACAACTTGCTCCTTGAACGGGAAGGCCGTCCCGCGCTCGTGGGCCAGCGTCGTGTTGGCGACAGCCCACCCCTGGTCGAGCCCGCCCACCAGGTGCTCGCTGGGGACGAACACCTCATCGAAGAACACCTCGTTGAACTCGGCCTCGCCGGTGATCTGGACCAGCGGCCGAACTTCGATGCCGTCAGCCTCCATGTCGATCACGAGGTACGAGATGCCACGGTGCTTCGGCTGCTCAGGGTTGGTGCGCGCGAGGCAGATGCCCCATCGAGCGAACTGTGCGTAGCTCGACCACACCTTCTGTCCGCTCAGGACCCATCCGCCTTCGACAGGGGTGGCCTTGGTGGAGAGCGCCGCGAGATCCGAGCCGGCGTCGGGTTCACTGAAGAGCTGGCACCAGATCTCCTCGGCATTGAGGATCGTCGGGAGCCAGCGCAGCTTCTGCTCGTCGGTGCCGTGCGCAAGGAGTGTGGGGCCAGCGAGGTTGATGCCGACGCGGTTCACTGGCTGGAGGGCGCGTGAGCGGGCGTACTCCATGTTGTAGATCGCGACCTGGATGGGAGACGCGCCGCGGCCGCCGTACTCGTACGGCCAGTGGATGCCGATCCATCGTTCTGCGGCGAGCTTCGCCTGCCAGCGGCGCCCCCACTCGATCTCCTCGTCGAGCGACGCGAAGCCAGGCGGAAGATCGAGGTTCGCGGCGAGCCAGCCGCGGATCTCCTCCGCGAACGCGCGCTCATCGTCGGTGAAGCTCAGGTCCAACCTGACTGCTCCGCCTACAGGTCCCAGAACCGTGCGCGGCCGTGCTTGTCGAACGACTTGCGGAGCTCCGTCTCGTCGCTCGCCGTGAACGGGTGGTACTCGTCCTCTCCACGGTTCCGTACGAGCACCGCGTCGCCACCGATGCGATCCGACCGGAACTTCTGGTGCACGAGCGTGCGCTTGATGATCTTGTTCGTGCCGGTCGTCGGCGGGTCCTGCATCACGCGCACGTAGCGCGGCCGCCACTTGGGGCCGATCGCGTCCTGCGCGTCGATCCACTTCGAGAAGTCCGCGGCGTCGAGCCCCGCGCCATCCCGGAGCACCAGCCCCGCCATCACCTGGTCGCCCGCCTGGTCGTCGGGGACCCCGTAGACCGCCGCGAGCACGACATCGGGGTGCTGGGAGATCGTGTTCTCGATCGGCTGCGCCGGGAAGTTCTCGCCGTCGACCCGAAGCCAGTCGGCGTTGCGACCGGCGAAGTACAGGTAGCGGTCATCGTCGAGGTACCCGAGGTCACCGGTCCAGTACCAGCCGAAGCGCAGCGTCTTGGTGTTCGCCTCGTCGTTGTTGTAGTAGCCCTCGAACGGCCCGGCGCCCGCTGTGTTCACGATCTCGCCGACACACTCTTCGGCGTTCGTGAGCCGCCCGTCGGCGTCGAACTTCGCGCGCGGGAGCTCCTTGCCGTCCTCGTCGACGATCTGCACGTTCTCGGCAACCTGCCCCAGCGCGCCCGACCGCTCTTCGGCGTCGCGATTCACCGCGACACCGCCCTCGGTCGCGCCGTACGCATCGATCACCTCGACGCCGAAGCGCTCTGAGAATGTGTCCACGATCTCCGGTGAACCCTCGTTGCCGAACGCGACGCGCAACGAGTTGTCGGCATCGTCGGGATGCTCGGGCGTCGACAGGATGTACGCGAGCGGCTTGCCGGTGTAGTTGAAGTAGGTGGAGCCGTACTGACCGATGTCGGCGAGCCACTGCGACGCACTGAACTTGCGGGCGAGCCCGACCGACGCGCCGAGCACGATCGATGGCGCCCAGCCGACCATCAGCGCATTCGAGTGGAACAACGGCATGCAGATGTAGCCGACGTCGTCGGCAGTGAGATCCATGATGATCGTCATCCGGGTCCCGGTGACGAGGAACCGCCGTTGCGTGCAGATGACCGCCTTCGGCGCATCCGAGGTGCCGGACGTGAAGATCAGTCCCCAGAGGGTGTCGGGACCCGGCTCGATGCCCAGGTCCGTGGTCGCGACCGCGGCGAGCGCGTCGTCGAGGTCGGCGCCGAGCGCGGCGTCCGGGTCGCCCGGATCGGGGTGCCGGTGCGTCACGAGCATCTCGGGCAGACCCTTCGCGATCGGCTCGAGCAGCTGAGCATGCCGCGGCTCGGTGACGACAAGACCGCAGTGCGTGTGCTCGATGTCGCGCAGCAAGTGCTCGTCACGTCGGGTGTGGTTCACGCCAACAACGGCAGATCCTGAGAGCGCCGCGCCACCGAGCGCGAAGAGGTAGTCGGGTGTGTTGTCGAGCAGCACGCCCACATGGAGCGCGCCGGACGGCGAAGCCTTGGTCTTCGCACGGTCGAGGAAGAGGTTCGCCCAGCGCATCGACTCCGCGACGTACTCGGAGTGGCTCCACACGCGGTCGCCGAACTTGACCGCCGGTCGGTCCTTCAGATCCGGATCGGTCGCGTTGCGTCGCAGGATCTCGGCCGCGTCAGCGGCCGGCATGGGCGCCTCACCGGGCGCCGGCACGGCGCGATCCCGCAGCTTCTCCGCTGACACGGACGTCAGGCTACCGGGAGGGTGTCAGACGGGTTCAACGACCACGACCGGGATCTCCCGCTCGGTCGCCTTCGCGTAGTCGGCGTACGTGTCGTACACGTCGACGAACTTCTGGTACAGCTGTTCACGCTCGGAACCCGTGGTGATGCGCGCGCGACCGTTGATCGTCTTGCTGCGGTCACGCACCGTCACGTTCGGGTCCGCGACGAGGTTGTGGTACCAGTGCGGGTGGTCGTCGTGGCCGCCGTTCGATCCAGCGAACACGTAAGCGTCGCCCTGCTTCACGGTGAGGAGCGGCCACGTGCGCTCCTTGCCGCTCTTGCGGCCCTTTGTGGTGAGCAGCACGACCGGCGCGCCGTGGAACTTCGACGCGACCCGTCCACCGGTGAGCTTGTAGAAGCCACGGTTCAAGGCGGAGAAGAAGCGGATGAACCCCTTGGGCTGCTGCACCATGCGGTTCTTGTTCTCGGCCATCGCCGCTGACTCTACGCCGAGGGCTCCGGGCGACTCGAAGGTGCAGGAGGCGACGGTTGGAATCGTGTGAGAGGCTGACCGGCGGCCGAATGGCGCGTGCACCCACACGCGTGGACGCGGAGAGGAGCACAGCATGGGACTGCTCGACAAGGCCAAAGACGCAGCCAAGACCGTCGGCGAGAAGGCGAAGGAAGGCGTCGCCGCCGGCCAGGAGAAGATCGGCGACATGAAGGCGAAGAAGCGCGTCGGCGATCTCAAGGAAGAGCTTGGCGGCATCGTGTTCGCCCAGCGCACCGGTGCGGCGGCCGCCGACGCCGAGACCGAGATCACGCGCCTCGTCGGCGAGATCCAGAAGGCCGAAGCCGAGCTCGTCGACTGACGTTCACCCCGAGGTTCGGATCCTCGACATCGTCGTGCGTCCCAACGAGCTGACAGCCGACCTCTACTTCCTGCGCACGGACTGACCTCGGCGCACCCTTCGGGGGCGCTCGTAGACTCCGCGGCCATGGAAGATCGGAACACTGCCGCGCTGTACCTCGAGATGGCAGACGCGCTCGCGCCTGACGAATACGCCGCGAAGCGCGTCGACGAGGTGCTCGCGCTCCCGGGTGTCGATCGCGCGACGTGGTGGACGAACCTCAAGCGCGACCGCGACGACCTCCCCCGCGTGCTCCCCGAGTTCGACACCCTCGGCGTGTACGAGACGACCGCCGACTTCGCGCCACCCGACACCCCCGACGGCATCACCGGCCATCACTTCAACCGCTACCCGCGCCCCGGGCAGGGACGGCTGACCGGCAAGCCAACGGTCGGGCTGTCGCTCGTGCTGATCAGCCCGTCGACGCCTGACCAGGCGCAGGCGCTGCGCGACTGGGGTGACTTCGTGCACATCTCATGGATCGCGGCGGTCGGCGTGCCTGGTTACTCGATGATCACGCCGTACGAGAACGTCAAGGGAGCGGGCGTGCACGACGACGAGCCGCGCTACATGCACTTCTACGAGATGGACACCGAAGACGCCGAGCACACGTTCAAGATCATGACGCCGCTCGTGGAAGGCCGCTTCGGCGTGCAGGGAACCAAGGAGTTCCAGTACTGGGGCTGGCACGACGCGTTGCGCATCATGTACGTGAACAGCTTCCGGCGCGTGGGCGCACGCGAACGGGTGTGAGCGACTTCTTCGATCTCGTCCACCGCCAGCGTGCGCATCGCAGCTTCACCAGCGAACCCGTCGACGACGCCACCATCGGGAAGCTGCTCGACGCGGCGGTTCACGCGCCCAGCGCAGAGAACCGACAGCCGTGGGAGTTCGTCGTCGTCCGTGACGACGCGCAAAGGACGACGCTCCTCGACTTCGCCGAGAAGGCATGGGAAGCCGGCGGTCGTGCGTTCGCCGAGGCGCGCCTGACGCCAGGACTCATGGCCGACGTCGAGCAAGGGATCGGTGGCGGCGGCTACCGCGACGCGCCGGTGCTGATCGTCGTGTGCGCCGACGTCGACCGCGGCCTCGAGGTGACGGTCCCGTCGTCGATCTTCCCGGCGACCCAGAACCTGCTGCTGGCCGCGACCGCGCTCGGACTCGCGTCGGCGCTCACCACCATCTCCATGGGGTTCACGACCGAGCTCCAGCACCTGCTCGATCTCCCGGCACACGTCATCCCCCAAGCGGTGATCCCCATCGGCCATCCGGCGAAGCCCCTTGGTCCCGCCCGACGGGAGCCGTTCGAGCAGCACACCCACCGCGACCGCTACGGGCACGCCTGGTAGATCGCCGGAGATTTTTTCGGGAGATCTCGGAACTTGCGTCTGACCAGCACACACGCAGGGCCTGTTCGGCCGCGTGGCTTGACAGGGCGAACGTACGTTCGGTATGGTGATGGCAACTTCCCCAATTTGATGTTGGAGGCCTTCGGGAAGGGAGGCCGACCCCGGTTGGAGGAAGTCGTGCTGTCCAAGGTTCAGCGATCTGTCGACGACTTGAAGGCCGAGATGACCGGCCTCGACGCGTCGCGCTTCGACGGACCCGGCGCTCGGGCGCTCATGGAGGCGGGCGCCGAGCTCGAGCGGATCGGCGGGGCGATCAAGACGCTGATGGCGGGGCGAGTCGACGAGCTGGGCGCGCACCGGGGTTCGTTCCGTAGCGCTGCCCACTACCTCGCCAAGGTGTCGGGCACGAGCGTGGGCGCGGCCGTGCAGATCATCGAGACCGCACACCAGGTGCAACAGCTGCCCGCAACCGATGCGGCATTGCGCGCCGGTGCGCTCTCGGGCGCACAGGTGCAGGAAGTCGCCGCTGCAGCAAGCGCGGATCCGTCAGCCGAAGCGCTGATGTTGAGCCGGGCCGACACCGATGGCCTCAAAGGGCTCAAGGCTGAAGCCAAGCGAGCGATCGCGGCTGCTTCGTCGGACGCCGACAAGGTGTACGAGCGGATCTACCGAGAGCGCTCGTGGCGACACTGGCGCGACTGGGACGGTGCCGGTCGCATCGACATCCGCGGTCCCGTCGACCTCACGACGCGGATCGCGAATGCGCTGGCACCGTACGAGGCCGAGCTCTGGGAGCAGGTCAAGGATCACGATCCCGAGGATCGGGAGCCTCAGGCCGCGCTCATGTTCGACGCGATGGTTGCGCTCGCCGACGCGTCGACCGGTGAGATGCCGAAGGGTTCCGGGCCGATGCCCACCGTGACGGTGCGTGTCGACCATGCCGCGTTCGTGCGTGGCGACACCGACCTCGGCGAGGTCTGTGAGATCGTCGGAGTCGGCCCGATCCCGGTCTCGGTCGCCCAGCGCCTTGCCGAAGACGCGTTCCTCAAGGCGCTCATCGCGGCGGGCACCGACGTGCTCGCGGTATCGCACCTCGGCCGCACCATCCCCGCGCCGCTCCGGACTGCCCTCGACGACCTCTACCCCGAGTGTGCGATCGAGGGTTGCCATGCCACATGGGGCTTGGAGATCGATCACAACCAACCACTCGAGGCCGGCGGTCTGACTGAGCTCCTCAACCTGAACGCACTCTGCCGATGGCACCACCAGTACAAGCACCGCTACGACTTACGGCTGATCGGCGAAGGCACGCGTCAGCAGTTCGTCCCCGCGGCCGAATGGTTGCCCCCACCCGATGACCGCCGATGTTCCGAGCCGCTGGCGGCGGCATGACGAGGTGCAGTGCAGCGACCCGTTCAGGGTTTGACCTTCACCGTGGCGCCGTCGTTCGCCGACGACTCGCGAATGGCGTCGAGCACACGCATCTCGGCCAGACCATCGTGGAACGTGGGGATCGCGACGGCGCTCTCGGCCTCGCGTCCGTCGACGCCAGCGCGCAGGATCTCGCACAGCCGAGTGAACGGACCGAGCTCGAGGTGCGTGTACCGGTGGCGCGGGTCGTCGCTCTCGGCCGGCGCTGGTGGGAGCGCCAGATCGTCGGGCACCGCAAGCTCGCGGACGCCGTCTCGATCTCCGAGCATCACCGTCGCACCCTCGTGCCAGAGCGTTCCTTCGGTCCCGGCGACCCGGGTGATGCCGGCCATCGGACCCCAGTTCGCCGCGGTCTGCTGGAGCACGCCTTCCACACCGGATGCGAGACGGAACCGGATCGTGAAGGTGTCCTCGGCCACGCCAGCTCGCTGCGAGGTGATGCTCAGCCGCGCGCTCACCGACTCGAACTCGCCGAGCCACACACGCACCATGTCGACGATGTGCGACCCCGAGGCTCCCAGCCACCCGCCACCCGAGCCCGCGTCGAACCACCACGGCGGGACCTTGGCGTCGGGATCAGCGGCCAACGGCACGTACGACACGAGGGTGACGAGGCGCGGATCACCGATGAGCCCCTCGGCGATCGCGCGCGCGGTGAGTGCGCGCTCCGGCGCCCACCGGAACTCGTGGCCCACGAGGTGTGTCACACCCGCCGCTTCCGCAGCCGCGAGCATCGCGGCGGCATCGGTCGCGTCCATCGAGAACGGCTTCTCGCAGAGCACGTGCTTGCCGGCCTCGGCCGCGGCGACGGCCAGCTCGGCATGGGTGTGGGGCGGGGTTGCGATGGTGACGGCCTCGACTCCCGGGAGCGCGAGCGCCTCGTCGAGATCCGTCAGGCCGGCAGGCACGCCCAGTCGTTCGGCGCGACGCCCCGTGCGCTCAGCGTCTCGGCCGACCAGCGCTTCCACGGTGAAGCCCGCCGCGCGCAGCGCGGGCGCGTGCACACGAACCCCAAAGCCCGTTCCCACCACCACCGCGCCCGGCCCGGTGGGCACTGGTCAGTAGCCCTCGTCGACGTCGATCACTCCGACGAGCGGCTCACCGTCCACGAAGCGGCGCAGGTTCGACGCGAACGACTCGAACATTCGCCCGGTGGCGCGCGGCGACGCCCACGACACGTGGGCGCTGAGACGCACACCCGGGTGCGAGTACATCCAATGGTCTTCCGGCAACGGCTCGGGGTCGACGGTGTCCAGACTCGCGACCGCGACACGCCCGTCGTCGAGCGCGGCGAGCAGCGCGTCCTGGTCGATCAGGCTTCCCCGAGCGATGTTCACGATGTGGACGCCCGGCTTCACCTTCGCGAGGGCATCGGCATCGAGCAGGTGCTTCGTGGCTGCGGTGCCGGGCGCCGCAAGCACGAGATGATCGGCAGTCGCCAGCAGGTCATCGAGTTCGCTGACGAGCTCGATGCGAGCGTCGTCGGGCGGCGTGGTGGTCCGACGCATGGCCCGGACCGTCATCTCGAACGCAAGCGCGCGCGTCGCGATGGCCATGCCGATGCCACCCAGGCCCACGAGGCCCAGCGTCTGACCGGCGAGCTCCCCGAGCTGCGCGAGGTTCCAGTGCTCGGGCGGCGCCGAGAGCCACGTCTTCGGGAACTGCTTCTCGAACGCGAGCATCGACGCGAGCACGAACTCCGCGATCGGGATCGCTCCGACGCCGCGCGCGCACGTGACCGTGCGACCTTCCAAGAGACTGCGGGGCCACGCGTCGATCCCGGTGCCGGGCAGATGCATCCACTTCACGCCCATCTCGTCGAGGCGATCGGTGCCGCCGGCGAGAAGCGGATGGCTGTGCCACGCGGCGTAGAGCACCTCTCCCTTGAGATCGTCGGGCAGCGGACCGTCCTCGATCTCCCAGGGGACAGCCACGATCTCGGCATCGGGGACCGCGGCGCGCGCCGCCTCGGCGGCCTGGTCGCCCATCATGTTGAGGACGCGAACAGGGACCGTGAGAGTGCTCCGCTACGCCGTGACGAACTCGGGCAACGTGCGTCCCGGGCGACCGTCGCTGATGCCGACGAGGTAGGAGGCGAGCCACAGCTTGAGCAACGCGTTCGAGGTAGCGGCCTTGCGGCCCATGCCGACGTTGCGCTCCGCGGCGGCTTGCACGGTGCCGAGCGCGGTTGCTTGCACGGTCTCGAGGAACGCCGACGAGATGTCGAGCAGGTGCTCGTACGCCTCCTGCGAGAAGCCCTGTACGTTCAGCAGACCGTCCCACACCATCCGCCCACGTTCGATGCCCGCGGACTGAAGCGGCGGGATCGCCTCGGCAAGGTTCCCGTACGCACCCATTGGCAGCTCGTCGGCGGGGTTCGCAGTCGCGAACACCCGATCGAACAGGGTGACGGGCACGTCCGAGAACAACAAGCGCGTCATCACGAGGTCATTCGCGCCCTGTCTGTTCGCGTACCGCTCGGCGAGCTCATCGAGCAGCGCCTCGTCCTGCTCCATCGTCGTGCCGTCGAAGAACGGGTAGTCGGGAACGACGACCGAGATCTCACCGCCACCAGCGCCCGCGGTCGCAACCATCGACGACAGCACGCTCGGAGCCAGTGCGGCACCCGCCGTGAGTCCAGCGCCGCGAACGAGCAGCTCCCGGCGTGACAACCCCACCACGGTGGCAGAATAACAGGGTGGAGTACCGGCTGTTCGACGCCGACAACCACTACTACGAGCCGCGCGATTGCTTCACGCGCCACATCGACCCGGCGATGCGCGATCGGACCGTACGGGTCGCGCCAGGATCGGATGGCCGGGAACGGGTCCTCGTCGACGACCGCGAGTTCACGTTCCTGAACGACCCGTTCAATCAGCACGTCACCAAGCCTGGTGCCCTGCGCGACATGCTGCGCGCACTGAGCAGTGGCAACTTCCACGAGTCAGACGCGGTCGAGCCGATCCAGCCGGCGTACGTGGAGCGCGACGCCCGTATGGGGTGCATGGACGCTCAAGGTGTCGAGAAGATCCTCCTGTTCCCCACGCTCGCGGTGTGCGTGGAGCACTTCATGAAGCACGACCCGGCGCTGCTGTACGCGAGCTTTCACGCGTTCAACCTCTGGCTGGACGAGGACTGGGGCTTCGCGTTCGCCGACCGCATCCACGCGGTCCCGTTGCTGTCGCTGCGCGACCGGGACAAGGCGGTGGCCGAGCTCGAGTTCGTGCTCGACCGAGGCGCGCGGGTCGTTGGAATGCGCCCGGGCCCCGCGTACGGGCGATCGCCGGCCGATCCGCACTTCGATCCGTTCTGGGCGCGGATCAACGAGGCGGGTGTGCCGGTCGCGTTCCACATCGGCGAGTCGGGGTACAACGAGATGACGGCACCGTTCTGGGGTGAAGAGCCGAACCCGTCATCACACCAGCAGTCGGCATTCCAGTGGACGACGACCTACGGCGACCGCCCGATCATGGACACCTTCGCCGCGCTGGTGCTGCACAACTTGTTCGGGCGGTTCCCGAACGTGCGCTGCCTGAGCGTCGAGAACGGCTCGCTCTGGGTGCCGTACCTGCTCAAGGTGATGAACAAGATGAACGGCATGGGTCGCAACGGACCATGGCTCGGCGGGCGCGTGACGGAGCGGCCGAGCGACATCTTCAAGCGACACGTGTACGTCTCCCCATACCACGAGGAGGACGTCGTGGGGCTCGTCGAAGCGATCGGTGCCAACAAGGTCCTCTTCGGCTCGGACTATCCCCACCCCGAGGGGTTGGCCGATCCCGTGGCGTTCGCGGAGCGGTTGCACGGGCTTCCCGACCTCGATGTGCGGTGCGTCATGCGCGACAACCTGAAGGGGCTGCTGGACACGATCGACGTCAGATGAGCGCGTCGCTCGCGGGGCGCGTGGCGCTCGTCACCGGCGCGGCCGGGGCTGGCATCGGAAAGGCGTGCGCTCGACGACTCGGACGCGACGGCGCCACCGTCGTGGTGACCGACGTGCACGAAGCACGCACCGACGCGACGACCCGTGAGCTTGCCACCGAGCTCGCGTCGACCCGCGTGCTCGGGTTCTCGCTCGACGTCACCGACCGCGCCCGGGTCGACGCGGTGCTCACCGAGATCGCTGATTCCGTCGGTCCTGTCGACATCCTCGTCAACAACGCAGCGATCAACGTGCTCGGACCCGTGGCGACCTACGACCCCGGCGACTGGGATCACGTCCTCGAGGTGGACCTCACCGCCTGCTGGTACCTCATGCGTGCCGTGCTGCCCGCGATGACTGCCGCGGGTCGAGGCAGCATCGTGAACATCTCCTCGGTCGCCAGCGCCTTGGGCGGCGGCGGCACCGAAGGCCCCTACGCGGCTGCCAAGGCCGGCCTCGAGTCGTTGACGCGCACGGTGGCGGTCGAAGCGGGACCCCACGGCGTGCGTGCCAACGCGGTGGCGGTCGGCATCGTGCGCTCGAAGTTCGTCGAGAAGCATGCGGAGCAGCTGGCACCATCGGCGGCCCGAGGACCGCTGCGCCGGATGGGCGAGCCCGAGGAGATCGCGGCCGTGGTCGCCTGGCTGGCCTCCGACGAGTCGAGCTTCGTCACCGGCGAGACGATCAACGCCAGCGGCGGCTGGCACCTGTCGGGGTGACGGCGTGATCCCCGGCGGCGGGCCGCAGACCGCGGCCGCGGTGCTCGACCGCGGCGTGCGGGATCACCCCGATCGAGAGGCGCTCATCGGACGCGCGGGACGCATGACGTACGCCGAGCTCGACGCGCAGGTCGACCGAGCCGCGCACGCGCTTCGCAGTGTTGGCATCAATCCCGGCGATCGGGTGGCTGCGTCGCTGCCGAACGACGTGCCGATCGTCGTCGCCTTCCTCGCGTGCATGCGCATCGGTGCGATCTGGGTGGGCATCCCCCAGGTGCTCGCGCCGCCGGAGAAGCGGTTCCTGCTCGACGACTCTGGCGCCAAGGTGTTCCTCGACCCCGGCAACGAGCTGCTCACCGACCTGCTGGATCCGGCCCGTGATTCCCTCCCAGTGCGCGACCACGTCGATGCGCATGCGCCAGCGGCGATCGCGTACACGAGCGGCACGACCGGCTACCCGAAGGGTGCCGTGCACAGTCAGCACAACCTCTTGTTGCCAGGGGCGGTCGCCCGCCATCGGGGGCAGTACCAAGACGACGACCGATTCGGCGTGATGCTGCCTCTCACTCTGCTGAATCTCATCTGCCTGGGACCGCTGCTCACGTTCCAGGTGGGTGGCACCTGCGTGGCGATCGACCGGGTCGATCCGGTCGGGCTCGCGGCGTGGATCCGTGACGAGCGCGTCACCAGCTTCGCGAGCGTGCCGACGATCCTCCACGGGCTGCTCACCCACCCCGATGTCACCGAATCGGATCTCGCCAGCCTGCGCACCCCTGGCGTCGGCGGCGCCGACTGCCCCGAAGCGTTCCGCGAGCTGTACCGCGCCCGATACGGGGCCGAGGTCACGATTGGCTACGGACTCACCGAGGCGCCGACCGCGGTGACGATGACGAACCCGGCAGCTCCGCCCGTGCCCAACAGCGCCGGCCGTGCACTTCCGCACGTTCGCGTGTTCGCCGCCGCCGACGACGGCCACGAGCTCGGGCCCGGTGAGGTGGGCGAGCTGTGCGTGGGGCCCGCACGCGAGGGTGAGTGGGCCGACGTCTACACGCCGATGCTCGGGTACTGGCAACAACCGGACGCGAGTACGGCCGCGCTCCGAGACGGTGTGCTGCACACCGGTGACCTCGGATCAGTCGATGAGAACGGCGAGGTGTTCGTCGCCGACCGACGCAACGACGTCATCATCCGCGGTGGCGCGAACGTGTACCCGGCCGAGGTGGAACGAGTGCTTCACGAAGATCCGCGGGTCGAGGCGTGCGCGGTCGTGGGCAAGCCCGACGAGCGACTCGGTGAACGCGTGGTGGCGTTCATTCAGCTGACACAAGGAGCGAAGGCCGAGGGCATCGAAGCCGAGATCCGTGCGCACTGTGCCGCGAACCTCGCGAAGTACAAGGTGCCCGAGGAGATCGTGTTCCTCCCCGAGGGCGAGAGCTTCGAGCGCACGCCGATGGGCAAGATCAGGAAGACGGTGCTCCGAAACCGACTCCGAAGCCAACGGTGATCAAATGCGCTCGCAGATCAGACGCCCACTGCGCGGGATCGTCGAGCCCCCAGCCGAGGTCGGGGAGGTCGAAGTACTCGACCGACACGCACCCTTGGTAGTCAAGCTGATCGAGGCGCTTGCGCACGGCAGTGAAGTCGACGACGCCAGACGGGTCATCGATGTGCACCTGTGTCGAACCCGGCTTCCCCTGGCGCAGCTGCACGTGATCGGCGAACTCGAGCATGTCGAGCGCGTCCTCGCCCCAGTCCGACACATGCCCGGTGTCGACGAGCAGTCGAAGTCCCGGCACCTCCGCCATCATCGCCTTCGCAGATTCAACCGAGTTGACCACTGCGCCGGCCCATGGTTCGAGCAGCGCGCCGGGCGAGCCCTTGAACCAGCGCACGGTGCGCTCCCAGATCTCGGAGTGGGTCGCGGGATCGGGTGAGTCGGTGGGCGCCGGCGTCGTGCACCAACCGGGTTGCGGCTTCGGGAACGACGTCGGGCACCCAATTGGCAAGACAAGGGACGCCGGATCAACGTCAGTGCTGACGTCGATGTGCTGGTAGCCCGCGTCCTTGGCGATCAGTGCTCGTCGGACCGGATCGGGCTCGCTCCAGTAGACGACGTCCACCACTCCCACGCGGTAGGTCAAGCGTCCACTCCCACGCGGTAGGTCAAGCGGTCGCTACTTCTTGGGCTCGCCCGAGAACTCCATGCCCGCTGGCAAGACCATCCCCACATGCTGGAGGTGCTGGCCGAGCACCTGGTCGAAGTGCTCGGCGACGAGCTCGGGCGTCCAGCCACCGTCGCGCCACATGAACGCGATCTGCTTCGGCTGCTGGAAGATGGTGTAGGCGTAGTCGGTGCGGCCGAGGATCTGACCGTTCACGTGACCGGCGCGCTCCGATGCGAGGAACGCGACGAGTGGCGCGTTGAGCGATGGATCCTGTTCGGGCGGAGGCTTCTCTCCCGACCTCTCATACAGGCCCGCAGTCATGCGGGTCGCGCCCGCGGGCGCGACCGCGTTCACCGTGATGCCCGACCGTCCGAGCTCCATCGACCAGATGAACGTGAGGCCCATCAGTGCAGCCTTCGCCGCGCCGTAGTTGGTCTGCCCGAAGTTGCCCCGCAGGCCGGCCGACGAGGTGATGTTGATGATGCGGCCGTAGCCGGCTTCCTTCATCACCGGCGCCGCGTGCCGGGCGCAGTTGAACGAACCCTTGAGGTGCACGGCAAGCACCGAGTCGAAGTCCTCTTCCGACATCTTGACCAGCGTGCGGTCGCGCACGATGCCGGCGTTGTTCACGAGGATGTCGAGCTTGCCGAAGTGCTCGACGGCCGTCTTGATGATGTTGGCGGCACCGTCGAAGTCGGTGACCGAGTCGTAGTTCGGCACACCCTTCACGTCGGGCAGACCGAGCGCCTCGATCTCCTTGCACACCTGCGCGGCGGGGTCCAGCTCTCCGAGATCAGAGGCGGTGCCCTGGCCGTCGAGCGACACGCCGACGTCGTTGACGACCACGCTCGCGCCCTCACGGGCCATGCAGAGCGCGAACTCGCGGCCGATGCCGCGACCCGATCCGGTGACGACCGCGACTCTTCCGTCGAGCAGTCCAGCCATGTCAGACCTAGGAAAGGCTGGCGGTGGCGGTGCCGGTGAGCACTTCGGTGCCGTCCTGGTTGGTGACCGCGCACTCGACGTCCACGAGCTTCTCTACCTGCCCATCCGAACTTGGTGCCTCACGCTTCCCCGTCACCTTTGCGGTGCAGGTGAGGGTGTCGCCGGGCCAGACCTGCTTCGAGAAGCGCATCTGGAACTTCCGCAGCGCCTCGGGACCGAACCAGTCCTTCAGGAGCCGGGCCAGCAGTCCTGCGGTGAGCATGCCGTGGCCGAACACCGACGGGTTGCCCACTTGGGTGGCGATCGTGTCGTCGTGGTGCATCGGGTTGAAGTCGCCCGACGCCCCCGCGTAGCGCACGAAGTTCGTGCGGGTGAGGGGTCCCACTTCCAGCGGAGGCGCTTCGTCGCCCTCCGAGATCTTGTCGTACCCAATCTTGCTGCTGGTCTGCGTCATGGCGGCGGAGCGTATCGCGGGCACCGAAAAGGTGACACGACTGTCAGAGCGCACCTACCGTCGCTCCCTGGATGGGGGGCATGGGGAGGACGACGAAGGGACCGGCGCCGCCGCGCGGACGGGATCGGGCGCTACGGGCACGCGGCCAACGAACACTCGAACGGCTCCTCGCGGCCGGCGCCCAGGTGCTCGCGGCCCGCGGCTACCACGCGGCGCGCGTCGACGACGTCGTGAAGGCCGCCAAGACGTCGCACGGGACCTTCTATCTGTACTTCTCCTCGAAGGAAGACCTCTTCCGTGCGCTTGCGGTCGACGTCGCCGAGGAGATGCTCGCGCTCGCCCGCGAGCTCCCCGACCTGAAGCCGGACGCCTCCTCCGACACGTATGCCGACTTGCACGACTGGCTCACCCGGTTCCGGGCGCTCTACGCACGGTACGGGGGCGTGATCCAGACCTGGACCGAGGCCGAGATCGTCGACAGCGAGATGGGGACGGTGGGCGGTGACCTCGTCGTGCAGTTCTCCCAGGAGCTTGCGGCTCGGTTGGAGCGAGCCGCCCCCGACCTGCACGCCGGCGTCGCCGCGCTCGCGTTCGTCGCCATGATCGAGCGGTCGAACTACTACCTCGAGTCCAAGCAGGTGCGGGTCGACCCTGATGAGATGGTGTCCACACTGGCGATCGCAGTCCACGCCGGCATCTTCGGTGCCACTGCACGACGACCTGCGGTGACGCCGACGTCAGTTTCGAGGGCCGACCCTCTGCTGCTCGAGGAGGGCCCCTGCGTCGACATCGCCCTCGAGGGCTGATCGCCGCCCGACTACAGAGACAGCGAACGCCGACCGCGGGTGGGTTCCACGGAGCGCCCGCGGTCGCGCACGCCGGACCCCCGGCTATATTCCTGACACCATCGTCAGGCCCACGGGCTGCGCCCTCACCCGAGGGCCGAACACAGGGGGGAACATGCGGAGACGAGCGGCAGTCCTGCTGATCGCCACGCTGACCGCGGGGATGCTCGTGGTCGGGGCGGCGGCCGACGCAGGCGCACAAGGCGGCAAGGCACCCAAGTGCAAGGGCAAGACCAAGGCCGCGGCAATCGAGGCCATCGAGGAGGCGTACTTCAAGTTCCTCGACGGGGCCAGCAGCCCGACGTTCGAGGACAAGGCGCCCTACATCCAGTACATGGGCCCACCGGTGCAGAGCCCCGCGCTGATCGCGCTCTACCAGGAGAGCTCGGCGGCGAACGAGGCGGCCGCGGCCACCACCTCGGTCCAGGTCAACGAGGTCACCTGCACCGGCAAGAAGACCGCTGACGTGCTCTATGACCTCGTGCTCGGCGGGGAGCCGGCACCGGGCATCGCGCCCCCGGGCAGCGCGATCCTGGAGAAGGGCAGCAAGCAGTGGAAGGTCACTGCGCAGGCCTTCTGTGACCTGACCGCGCTCGGGAACGCCAGCGTGCTCGAGTCGGGCCCGTGCTCGGAGATCCTCTCGGGCAGCGACCCCTCGGACCTCGAGGACGCGTAGGCCGAGCTCCACCAAGCAGTGCGAGAGGCCGCCCTTCGGGGCGGCCTCTTCGCGCGCGCGGTGCGGCGATCAGGCTGAGCCGTTGCCCGGTGGCGGCACCTCGCCGTGCACCGCCGGCAAGATGCTCTCGCTCACGTCACCGAGCGCAGCGACCGGGCCCGACAGGGCGACGCGGCCCTTGGACATCACCACGACGTCGTCGGCGAGCGTGAGCGCCTGGTGCACGTGCTGCTCGACGATGAGCAGCGACGTCCCATGTTCGCGGATCGTCGCAAGCGTCCGGTACACCTCGTCGATGATCACCGGTGCCAGACCCAGCGAGAGCTCATCGGTGATGAGGAGCTTGGGCTCGTGCACGAGCACCCGGGCCAGCGAAAGCATGCGCTGCTCGCCGCCCGAGAGCGTGCCCGCGATCTGCTTGCGCCGCTCGCCGAGGCGCGGGAACTGGGTGAACGCCTTCTGGATCGCGTCCTTGGCGCCGGCCCGACCGAACACCTGCCGGAAGGTCAGCGCGAGGTTCTCCTCGACGCTGAGCGTCGAGAACACCGATCGACCTTCGGGCGCGTGCACGATGCCGATGCGCGCCAGCCGGTACGGGCGTCGGCCGGTGATCTCCTCACCCCGATAGAAGAGGTGTCCGATGGTGGGCTTCACGAGGCCACAGCACACCCGCACCACGGTCGTCTTCCCCGAGCCGTTCGCACCGAGCAGCGCCATCACCGACCCGTCACCCACCGTCAGTGACACGCCGAAGAGCGACCGGAACGGCCCGTAGCTCGCCTCGACGTCACGCAGCTCGAGCAACGGCGTGCCGCCGGGCGCCGGGGCAGGTGCACGAGGGATGGCGGGTCCAGTCACCCCACGTCCCCCAGGTAGGCCTTGCGCACGACTTCGTTGCCGAGCACCTCGTCGGTGGGGCCCGAAGCGATCATCGTGCCGAAGTCGAGCACGAACATCCGGGTCACGAGGTTCGTGACCATCTCCACGTCGTGCTCCACGAGCAGCACCGCGAACTCGTGGTCCTTCTGGACGATCGCGAGCCGCTCCGCGAGCGCGGCCGTCTCCTTCACGTCGAGCCCGGAGGACGGTTCGTCGAGCAGCAACAGCTTGGGTTGCGTCATGAGCGCCCGCCCGAGCTCGAGCAACCGGCCGCGTCCGAGGCTGAGTGACTCGCACGGCTGGTCGGCCTCGCGCTGGAGGCCGAGCAGCTCGATCATGCTCTCGGCGCGCGCCTGCTCGTCGGCCGAGGGCTTGGCCAGGTTCAGCAGGTCCTTCCAGATGCTGCCGCTGCCGTTGCGCTGGCGTTCGGTGACGAGGAAGTGGTCGCGCACGGACATGCCGGCGAAGAGCTCGAGCCGCTGGAAGGTGCGCCCGAACCCTCGCCGGGCCCGTTGGTACACGGGCAAGGAGCTGATCTCGTCGCCGTCGAACCACACCTCGCCCTCCTGGGGCTGGAGCATGCCGAGCAAGCAGTTGAACAGCGTGGTCTTGCCCGCACCGTTCGGGCCGATGAGGCCCACCAGCTCGCCCGGCTCGACATCGATGTGCACGTTGTTGAGTGCGGTGATGCCGGCGAAGCGCATCGTGATCCCGCGCACGTCGAGGAGCTTGCCGGGCGTCGGGCCGCTGCGCTCTGCCGGGACGCTCGTCGCCACGTCGGTCACTCGGAGCCCCCGGTCGGGACGGCCACCGCGACCTCACGGGCTGCGAGGTGGGTCTTCTCCTCGGGCGGCTCGTAGCCCTCGCCCCCGATCGCGAGCTCGTTCACCGCGCCCTGGACGCTGGCGACCCACTGCACCCAGACGATCACCCATGCCGACACCACGAAGAAGACGGGCCAGCCCGAAGGCGGGAAGCCCTGCTCGAACAGGCTGCCGGTGGACTGGCCCGTGAGCGTCGTGCGTTGGAGCAGCAGCGCGCCGAAGACGACGAAGCCGGCCGGCGCACGGCCCTCCCGCCAGGAGATCGGCGTCGTGAGCCAGTTCCGCCGCGTGGCGATCGTCTGGACGTGCACGGGCAGCAAGAAGAACGCCGCGCACGCGTACCCGGCCGCGGCGCCCACGAGCACGCAATCGGCGAGGCTGCCGCGCAGCGGCCATCCCTCGCTGTCGAACCACACCCCGGCCAACGCGCCGACCGTCGCCCCCGCGGTGAGGATCAACCACCCGAAGCGCACACCTCCGTCGCGCTCGAGCCGCAGGCTCGTGAGCAGGATCCATCCGAACCCGTACAGGAGGCTCGGGACGATGAAGAACAAGATGGTGGGGCTGCGGACGCTCAACCAGCCCTCGGTGAAGAGGCTGCCGATGAGGATGTACGCGAAGTAGAGCAGCGGTCCTGCGAACACCGGCCCGGCCGCGAACCGAACCGGCGTGAACTCCTTGGGGAGCTCACCTGCGGCCTTCAGCTCCTTGGCCCGGTTCCCGAGCGCCCGGGCGCGGATCTGGGCCAGGATGCTGCGACGGGTCTGGAACTCGACGATCCCCTCGGGATGACGGGCGTAGGTGATCGCACCGAGCCCGAAGAGCACGATCGCGAACTCCGACTTGAAGCCGAGCTCCGGGAGCAACCACGTCGAGAAGATGACGAACCCGAGCGCCGCGTTCACGGCACCGTCGACCGTGCGCGAGCCGAGGGTGACCACCAGCACGACCCATACGATGCCGAGGAAGGACACGGTCTCGCGCGGTGTCGCGTTCTCGGAGTGCAGCGCGAGCAGCGCGCCGCCCAGCCCCGCGATGCCGGCCGAGATCGCGAACAGCTTGATGCGCAGCATTCGTGCGTTGATCCCGATCGAGGCCGCCGCGGGATCGCTGCCCCTCAGGGCCGCCATGTAGCGGCCGGTGGTCCCGTTCCGGATCAGGATGACCAGGAAGCCCACGACCGCGAAGATCGCGAACACCACCAGGAACCAGCGGCGGTCGTGCTCCGCCGAGAGGAAGTCGGGCCGGTCGATCGGCAAGCCCGAGTCCCCGCCGATCACCGACTCGCGCCGCAGGACGGTCTTGTCCAGCATGAGCGCGAACGCCAGTGTGGCCAGGGTGAGGTACAAGCCGGCCAACCGTGCCGGAGGTCGCCGGGTGACCCGCGCGACCAGGGCCGGCAACCCGTCCATGAAGAGGACGAGGATCGCACCGACGACCCCAGCGCCCACGGCGGCGATGGGCAACGTCGCCAGGGAGGGGATGTCGAGGTCGCGGAACAGGTGCACCGCACCGAACGCGCCGATGCTCGCGAACCCGGCGGTGGCCAGGGAGATCTGTCCACCGAGACCGGTGAAGACGGTGATCGACAAGAACATCACCGCGTAGACGAACGCGAGCGTGATGCGCGCGACCCAAGGCCCACTCACGAGGGTGAGCATCACGGTGATGAAGCCGATCATGAAGACCGGGAACAGGAGCTTGGTCGTTCGCTGGAGCGCTTCGTCCTTGTACTCGTGCGCCATCGCGGGCGGCGGCGGATCGACTCCGGCGAGCGGATCGGCCGCGGCTCGGCCTTCGCGCAAGCGCGACCAGAACACGAGCAGCAGGAACAGCACGAGGAACGGCAGCGAGGGCCGGACGTCGAGCGCGAGCGTGCTGCTGGCGAGCA